>Ga0105238_10000013_pt1 | contig 257248 bp, 237 predicted proteins | sample KBSC34metaG_FD_81526 | JGI IMG/M metagenome (GOLD analysis project Ga0105238, IMG submission 81526) | Corn rhizosphere microbial communities from Kellogg Biological Station, Michigan, USA - KBS C3-4 metaG | ecosystem: Host-associated > Plants > Roots > Rhizosphere > Soil | place: Michigan...
GCCCCGCGGCCGCCTCCTCGTCCAGCTCCAGGCGCACGACGGCACCGGCGTGGTCCGGCTCCGCGGGGCGCGGGCGGTCCGCCGGCAGCTCCAGCGGCTCCGGGGCGCTCGCCAGCGTCTCCTCCCAGTATTTCCCCCGGACCCCGCTCACCGTCACCGACAGCGGTGTGGAGAACGTCTCGCCAGCAAGCACGTCCATACCCTGTTTCCCTTCAAAAAATAGCCTGAAACGTGAATTTCGCCGGAGACGTGAAACTGGGGGGCCCATGTGCCCCGCAGGATCCCTCGTCTTGCCAGCTCACGTGATTCCCGACTCTCGCTGATCGGCTCCGCCTGAGAGGAGGCAGCGCGGTATCCGCCGCCGGCGGCTTCTGCCGAGGTGTCCATGACCTTCCCGCCTTTTCAGCAGAGGGTCGCCCGCTCGTGGAGCAGGCGCCCGGATCGCGGGGGGCGCCCGGTCCGGCTCAGGCCCCTACCTCCACGACCGGGCGGGCGGGTGCCTGGGTCTGCTGCAGACCGGCCGCGGGGTACGCCACCGGCTTCGGCTCCGCGGGCCCCGCCGGGATGGCGAGCGTGCGCTCCGCCCGGTTCACCGGCCTCGCGTGGGGAGCGGCGCGGTGGATCATCTCCACCACGCACCGGACCTGCTTCATCCGCTCCTCGCGCTCCGCGGAGCTCGGCAGGTGGTTCTGCATGGGCTGCGACACGGCGCCGCCCTTGATGTACACGGGCGCGGCCACCCGGATGATCTCCGGGATGTCGTAGGTCCGGATCATCCCGCCCGCCGCGCCCGCCGTGTCGGAGAAGAGGTCCAGGGGGCAGGTGTTCGCCTGGCGGATCGCCGAGATCATGGAGAGCTCCAGGTCGGGGACGAGGTTGATGGTGTCCGCGCCGATCCTGGAGAAGAGCCGGGCCGAGGCCGGGTTCGAGCACCCCGCGTGCACGGACAGCTTCAGCACGGTCTCCGGGGGGAGCCGTCCCGCCCCGCGCATCTGGCCCAGCACGTCCAGGAGCCCCTCGTCGTAGACGATGAAGCCCCGCACGCCCAGCTCCGTCGCGCGCAGGACGTCTTCGATCGCGTGCGCCACGTTCGACATGCCGCGCAGGCGATAGCCGATGCGGACGCCGTTCGGCGACCGCGAGAACCCGCCGATGTCGTACACGGCCCGCGGCCCGACCGACATGACGAGCCCCACCTGCCGCTCCCGGCAGGTCGCCACCATCGTGCGGATCTCGTTGTCGGGGAGCCGGAAGATGCCCCGGCACTCGTCGACCCGGTCGATCCGCAGGTCGAAGTGGTCCGCCAGCCGGAGGACCTCCTCGAGGATCTTCTGGTTGTTGACGCTCGCCACCTCGATCCCGTAGTCGCCGCCCGCGCTGAACTGGGACTGGGAGGAGGGGAGGGATGGGTCGTCCCGGCCGGGGTAGCCCAGCTCCACGAGGTGCGCACCTGCAGTAGCCATGCTTTCATCCTTTCAGTGGGAAGGACCTGCTGCCCGGGAGCGGCGTGTCAGGAGGCCCGCGGTGGCGGAAGGCACGGGAGGACGCCGGAGCGGAAAGCCGGTTCGGAACGAGCGGTTCCCGGGCATCCCGACCGGAGAAGAGCACGCGCCGGTTTCGTCACGGCATCGGCTCGACGACGTACGACCACGGGAAGAACGGCGGTATGAACGGGTGCGGAGCCGGGGGCGGAAAGCGGGTTTCAGCTGCACGGGCACGGGCATGAGCGGGAGCCGCCCGGGTTCGGGTCGGGTCCCGGGCGGGCGGCGCGGACGGATCCGGACCCGGCGTCTCGAAGGCCGCGAGCAGCGTTTTCAGGGCGGCCCGGATCTCCAGGCGCGCGATGGCCGCCCCAGGGCAGCGGCGCAAGGGGCAGGAGGCGCCTACGGGTGCGGGCCGGCGGCGGCGATCACCTGGAGAGACGCGCCGTCCACGTCCACGGCGAGCCCTTCGCCGACCGTGCTCAACGCCACCAGGAGGCGCCTGCGCCCGCGCCGCAGCACGGCCACGCCCTCGATCCCCGCGAGCGGACCCGTGAGCACGCGCACGCGGTCGCCCGCTTCGATGAGGGCTTCACGTTCCGGGGCGATGCGATGGTCGGTGACGGCATCGGCGAACCGACGCACGTTCTCGATCTCCTCGTCGGGAATCACCGCCAGCCGGCCGCCCGCGCGCAGGATCATGACGAGCCCGCGGGTGCTCAGGACCTGCGGCAGCTGGCTGGTCGAGAACCTGGCGAACACGTAGCTGGGGTAGAGCAGCTGGTCGACCGTCTTCCGGCGGTCGGTCCATTGGACGTCCAGCCTGTAGACGGGGAGGAAGGTCTCGATGTTCCGCGAGTCGAGATGAGACGCGACCTTCTTCTCGTGCCTGCCACGCGTGTAGCACGCGTACCAGGCCGGGATTTCAGCGGATTGCGCTCCCTGCGGCGGCCGGCGGAGCTCGCTCGGCATCGTTCGAGGCCTCTCGGTCTGGTGGGAACCCGGGCCAGGGCTACGGGGGGCCTCCGTGCGCAGTGCATGGCTCCGCCTCCTCAGTCACAGACACGGTGACTGAGAATGGCCATTCAGGCCAGCGACGACACCACTGGAGACGGCGGGCGAGCAGCCTCGGCGGGCCGTACGCTCCGTGGCCGGGACTCCCGCTCCGCGGGAAGCAGCCGCTACTCCCCTTACCTCCCCTTTTTTGTCAAGGATAGGCAGAGGGGCACATAACGCGCAAGTCTTTTTACCTAATGTTTCTCACAAGGCCCGAATTGAGCGGCGCTGTCGCTCTGGAAGGGAGCACAGCGCGCCCCCGCGTGGTCACGGCCTGCGCGCGCCCTGGTGAAAAACAGCGAAATCAGTGCGATCCACGACACGCATTCACGCTTCGTCAGAGTCGATTGGCGAGCCATCCTGCCGAATCCAGACATCGTGAAGAGCGAAGCGCTCGCGGTCATCCTGTCAGCGGGAGGTATCTGACCGAGTCGAAGCACTCCTACCATTTTTGATCATTGATTGTGCATTTCAGGCAAACGGATTGGTCTCATCTCATACCCAATCCGCCTGACCACTTGGTGTTGACGCAGCCCAACCCAACGACGTCATCCTGAGGCCGGCCACGCTACAATCATCGGCTGCGGAATGACTTGCAGGCCGAAGGATCTATAACCGCGTCAGCACGTGAGTCGGCGAGATGCATCAACTCTGGCCGACGCGGTGCGGAGATGCTCGGCCCCGAGTTGCGATGGCTGAGCGGACTTCAGGGAAGATCCAGTACCGGGTCCGGGTTCTCGCCCGCCGTAGCAGGGAGCCCACCCCTCTCGGACGTGAAAAGCCCCGGCAGCGTAACCGCTGCCGGGGCAATCACTGCAATCACTTGAGCTAGTCGGGACGGCCGGATTTGAACCGGCGACCCCCTGAACCCCATTCAGGTGCGCTACCGGGCTGCGCCACGTCCCGAACTCCCGGTCTCCCACCGCGCCGAAGCACGGCCGAAGAACTGCAAACCTACCAGCCGGCGCCGCTTGCGTCAACCCCGCGACCGGCCGGTTCTGTCCGCTGCGCACTCCGCGAGACAGCGTCCCTGCTCATCTCGAAGCGAGCTACGGGGCCGTGTCGGCTTGCGCTCAGGCGTGTCGTCTCCAAGCTTGAGACGCCCTTCGCCGGCTTGAACGCGGCGACCCCCTGAACCCCATTCAGGTGGTGCGCCGTTCTCCCCGTGTCGGTGCTTCCGCGATTCGGCCGCACGGCTCCGGATACGCCTCCCCACTCCCCCGCCGCCGCTCCCGTGCTCAAACTCGACCTCGTGCAGACGGTGGCCTTCGCGGGCCTCGTCCTCTTCGCAGGCTACGGAATCCGGCGGGTGGTGCGGCCGCTGGCGCGGAACAACGTGCCGGCGCCGGTGATCGGCGGGCTGCTGGCGGCGGTGGCGATCCTGCTCACGCGCCGCGCCGGCGTGGGGGTGGTGCAGTTCGACACCACCCTGCAGGCGCCGCTGATGATCGCCTTCTTCACCACCATCGGGCTGGGCGCGAGCGTGCCGCTGCTGCGCCGGGGTGGGCCGCAGGTGGTCCTCTTCCTCGGCGTGGCGACGGTGATCGCCGCGCTGCAGAACGCGCTGGGGATGCTGCTGGCCGGGCCGCTGGGCGTGCACCCGCTGATCGGCGTGCTGGCGGGGTCGGTGACGCTCGCGGGCGGGCCGGCCACCGGGCTCGCCTTCGCGCCGGACTTCGCGGCGGTGGGAGTGCCCGCCGCGGCCACCGTGGCCGTGGCCTCGGCGATGGTGGGGATCATCACCGCGGGGCTCGTCGGCGGGCCGGTTGCCACCTGGCTGATCGAGCGCAACCGGCTCGCGCGCCCGCACGCGGGGCCGCCCTCCGCCGCGTCGCCCGCCGAACCGCCACGTGACGTGCCACCTGTGGCCGAGGCGCGGACGGAGGGTGCGGCACGCCCCGCTCGCGCGCCGGAGGAGAAGGACGCGGAGGGCTACGTTCTCCTCAAGACGGTGGTGGTGATCCTGGCGGCGATGTGGGTGGGCTCGTGGCTGAGCCAGGGGATGGCGGCGGTCGGCATCAAGCTCCCCGCCTACATCGGCGCGATGCTGGTGGCCGCCGTGATCCGCAACGTCGACGAGCCCACGGGGTGGCTCGGGCTCTCGCAGCGCAGCGTCGACGCGGTGGGCGGGGTGGCGCTCGCGCTCTTCATCAGCATGGCGCTGATGACGCTCAAGCTGTGGGAGCTGGCCGGCGTCGCGGTGCCGCTGCTGGTGATCCTGGCGGCGCAGGTGGTGATGATGGTGCTCGTGTGCCTGGCCGTCTTCCGCGTGATGGGCCGCGACTACGAGGCGGCGGTGATGACGGGCGGCTTCTGCGGCTTCATGCTGGGGACCACGGCGAACGCCGTCGCCAACATGGAGGCGCTGGTAGAGCGCTACGGCCCCGCCCCCCGTGCCTTCCTGGTGGTGCCGATGGTCGGCGCGTTCTTCATCGACTTCACCAACGCGCTGATCATCACCACCCTCGTCAACTTCTGGCGATAGCCGCAGAAGACCTCCTCACGCAGAGACACAGAGACGCGGAGAGACCGCTGCGCCTCCTCCGCGTCTCCGTTGTCTCCTGCGTGAGACGCCGTTACGGCGTCCGCCGCCCGGTGAGCGTCGCGCCGTCGTTGCCGAGCGACCAGTCGCCGGTGAAGGCGCCGTCCGGCGTGAAGTTCATCTTGATGGTCAGCGTGCCGCTCGGCGTCTCGCCCGTGACCGTCACCTTCTGCCCCTCGACGGTGACGCCGGTGATGGGGATCGGCTCGGTCGCGGAGCTGGTGATGCGGCCCGCGTAGGCGCCGGGGGTGCCGGTGATCTCCAGCGTGCCGGTGAGCGGCTGGCCCTGCAGCGTGGTCGCGAACTCGTACTTCCCGACCGGGTTCACCGCGGCGGGCGCGGGCGGGGGCGCCGGGGCGGCCATGGGCCGCGGAGCCGGCGCGGGCTCCGCGGCCGGCGTGGCGGTGCAGGCGGCGGCGGAGAGGAGCAGCAGGACGGTCGCGAACGCCTTCATGGCATCACTCCTGGTTCGGGTTGGACTGCGGACTGAACCCGCCGGCAGTGGAAGGCCGCCCGCGGACTCGTGCATCGTGGGAAGTCCGGTTGCGCTCCGCCGGCCTGGGTCCGAGCGCCGGACCCCACCAGTGTCATCCTGAGGCCCGGTCACGCTGAAGCTCGCCTGGCGGAGGGGACGGCCGGGCCGAAGGATCTGGCCACGGCCGCCACGCGGCCTGCCGCGGAAGCCGCGCGAACGTCGCGGCCGAAGCAGTCGTGGCCTCGATGTCTTCGTCGCTGCCGCGCCCGACCCACGTGGTGTACGCAGTTAGATCCTTCCCTGCACAGGTTTGCGTATCCGTGACGCGGTCGTGCCGGGCCTCAGGATGACACCCGTGTGGTGACAGGGTTCTCGACAGTCCCCCCGGATGACACCCGCGTGGTGACAGGGTTCTCGACAGTCTCCCAGGATGACACCTGCGCAGGGGCAGGGTTATCAACCGTCTCTCAGGATGACGTTCCCTGGGGAGACGCGTGGGGATCACCGGGCTGGGCGGGGTCCTCGCGCAGCCAGTGGTCGAGGACGGCCCGCTGTCCCGGCGCCGGCGTGTCGACGGGGCGGAGGGCGAGGCGCGTGGGCGGGCCGCTCTCCACCGGCAGCGGCAGCGTCAGGAGCTCGTCGCGGCGGAAGACGGTGAGCGCGGCGGTGGAGCCCGGCGCCTTCTCCTGCAGCCGCGCGCCGAGGCTCATCGCGTCGACCCGCAGCCCGTCGAGCGCCAGCAGCTCGTCGCCCGCGCTCACCCCCGCGCGCCACGCCGGCGTCCCCGCCAGCACGTTGCCGACCACCGTCTTCCCCCCCTCGAACTTGAACTGGAAGCCGATCCGCACCTCGCGCATCCGCTCCGCGCCCGGCTCGCCGACCGGCGGCGCCGGCGCCCCGGCCGGACGCGCCTCGTGCGCCGGCACCAGCGCGAGCCCGGCCGCCGCCAGGTACGGCGCGAAGTCCAGCTCGTCCGCCGCGCGCAGCCAGCGGTCGAAGAGCGGGCCCAGCTCCACCCCGGCGGCCTCGGAGGCGAGCGCCTCCACCCGCCGCTCGGGGAAGCCGACGTCGGGGCGGCCGTACTCCGCCCAGAGCGCCCGCATCACGTCGTCCAGCGAGCGCTGGTTGCCGGTGGCCTCGCGGATCTTCAGGTCGAGGAGCAGCGCCACCAGCGCGCCCTTGTGGTAGTAGGAGATGGTGGCGTTGGGGGTGTTCGCGTCGGGGCGGTAGAACTTGATCCAGGCGTCGAAGCTGGCGTCTTCCAGCGGCTGCACCAGCCTTCCGGGGATGCCGGCCAGGCGCGTGATCTGCTCCGCCTGCTTCTCCAGGTAGCGCGGGCGGGAGATGAGGCCGGCGCGGCGGAGGATGACGTCGGTGTAGTAGGTGGTGATCCCCTCCACCACCCAGAGCTCGCGGGTGTAGCTCTCCCGCACGTAGTCGAAGGGCCCCAGCACGGCGGGGCGGATGCGCTTGCCGTTCCAGGCGTGGAAGAGCTCGTGCGCCACCAGCCCCAGGAAGCTCTCGTACGCCGGCCCGCGGAAGCTCCAGCGGTCGGCGACCAGCACCGTGCTGTCGCGGTGCTCCAGCCCCCCCGAGCCGCCGGGGAGGAGGTGGAGGATGAAGGTGAAGGCGCGGTAGGGGAGCTCGCCGAAGAGCGCCTTCTCGGTGCGCACGATGCGCGTGGCGTCGGCCACCAGCCGCTCGCGGTCCAGGTTGCCGCGCCCCCAGACGGCCCAGCGGTGCGGCACCCCGTCCACCTCGAAGGCGATCACCTCGTGCGTGCCGATCTCCAGCGGCGAGTCGGCCAGCTCGTCGTACCCCGCGGCGCGGAAGACACCCGGCTCCACCTCCTCCAGCGCGGTGGCCACGCTCCACCCGGCGGGCGCGCGCACCTCCAGCCGCACCTCGTCGTGCTCGCGCCCCTCCACGTACATGAAGGCGCTGGTGCCGCTGATGAAGGCGTGGCTCGCGTCCAGGTGGCTGGTGCGCACCGACAGCTCGTCGGCGTAGACGAGGTAGCGCACCCGCAGCCGTCCGTCGGCGGGGGCGTCGACCATCCAGCTGTTCTTGTCGGCCCTGGCGTGCGCGAGCGGCCGCCCGGTGCCGTCGGCGGCCGCGAAGGTGACCACGTTGCGCGGGAACTCGCGCATCAGGTAGGAGCCCGGCGTCCAGCTCGGCATCACCACCCGGGCCGGGCCCTCGATGCCGTCGGCCTCCAGGTCGACCATGAAGTGGTGCGTCTGCGGCTCCGCGATCCACAGCCGGTAGGCGACGCCCGCCATCAGCGGCGCCGCCGCGGCTTCGCCCCCGGCCTGCGCCTGCGGGACTTCCAGGCCAGCGCCCCGGCGGCCCCGGCCACGATCCCCGCGCCGATGGCCGCGGGGTTCAGGAAGCGCCCGGCCCCGCTCTCCTTCAGGATGTTGCCGGCCATGAAGATCACGTTGGCCGGCCGCTCGGCCAGCCGCCGCATCAGGTAGGGGTACCAGCTGTCGCCGAAGGGAACGTAGACGCGCACGTTGTAGCCGTCCTCGCGCAGCCGCGTCTGCAGGTCGCGGCGCACGCCGTAGAGCATCTGGAACTCGAAGCTCTCCTTGCCGATCCCCTTCTCCCAGACGAAGCGGCGGGCGTGGTCGATGATGGCCTCGTCGTGGGTGGCGATGGCGGGGTAGTGCCCGGCCTCGAGGAGCCGCTCCATCTCCTCCAGGTACATCCGGTCGGTGTCGGCCTTGTCCTCGAAGGCGACCTCGGGGGGCTCCTGGTAGGCGCCCTTCACCAGCCGCACCCGCGACCCCAGCGCGATCAGCCGCTCCAGGTCGCCCGGGGTGCGGCGGAGGTAGCTCTGCAGCACGGTGCCGGTGTTGTGGAAGCCGTCGTTCCAGAGCGACTCCAGCAGGTCGATGGTGCGGCTGGTGTAGCCGCTGCTTTCCATGTCCAGCCGCACGAAGACCTCGCCCTCGCCGTCGCCGAGCTCGCGGGCGCGCTGCAGCACCAGCTCCAGGTTCGCGCGGCAGAACGCCTCGTCCAGGTCGAGCCCGAACTGGGTGGGCTTCACCGACACGTTGGCGTTGATGCCGGTGCGCTGGATGGTCTCGAGGATGCGGATGACCATGGCGGTGGCGGCCTCGGCCTCTTCGCGCGACTTCACCGACTCGCCCAGGAAGTCGAGCGAGACGGAGAGGTCGGCGGCGTTCAGCGCGCGCGCCGCCTCCACCGCGTCCTCCAGGGTGTCGCCCGCCACGAAGCGCATCGCCAGGCTGCGCGACACGGGGGCGCGGGTGATCACCTTCTTGGCGGTCGCGCTCTCGCTGAGGCGGAGCAGGCTTTCCTTGATCATTCGTGATGCCGTCGGTGGGTTCTCGGAGCGCTCAGCCCGCGTCTTCGGCGGCCTTGCGCCGGATGGTCTCGTCCAGGATCTCGCGCACGCGGGCCAGCGGGAGCGCCTCGAGCGCGGCGCGGGCCTCCTCGGGCGTCGCGGCGGTCACCACGTCCGGGGTCTCGATGTGCCCCATCACCGCGGTGCCGGTCTGCGCCCAGCGCACGAACACGAAGTAGGCGCTGGCGAGCCCGCCGGGGCCGGCCACCTCGTCGGTCTCGACGGCGGCGGTGTACGGCTCGCCGTCGCACCCGGTGAACGCCGCGGCGCGGCCGTGGACGGCCTGGTACCCGCCCAGCGTCTCGTCGGTGACGCCCTCGGGGGTAACCGGGTTGAGGCGGTCTTCGGCGCTGGCGTACTTCATGGAGGCGCAAACTAGGCGGGCGCGGGAGAGTCCGAAAGCCCGCGGGGGCCCCTCTCCCTGGCGCTTCGCGCCGGTCCCTCCCCCAGACTGCGGGGGAGGGACGGGGGCTCGCTTCGCTCGCGGCTCCTCCGGCGTGGAGACGGCCTCCACCGCGCGTCCGTCGTACGGCGCTCGATCACCGCGTCCACACGAACCTGCGCGGCGTGCAGTCCGCGCAGGCGGACTTCGTGTCGTTGTAGCCCGGGTTTCCAACCCGGTGTTTCCAACCCGGGGATACGTGGACCGCGCCGTTGCAGCGGATGCATCTGCGCCCTACGTTCGCCCTTCATCCCCTGATCTTCTCATCTCCTGGACCGGAGGCAGATGCGCGCGGCGATCTTTCACGAGTTCGGCGGGCCGGAGGTGGTCCGCATCGAGGAGCTGCCGCGGCCGGCGCCGGGGGCGGGCGAGGTGCTGCTGGAGGTGAAGGCGGCGGCGCTCAACCACCTGGACCTCTGGGTGCGCCGCGGGCTGCCCATCGAGACCACCATGCCGCACATCGGCGGGAGCGACGTGGCCGGCGTGGTCGTCGAGGCCGGCGAGGGGGTCGACGCGGGGCGGGCGGGGGAGCGCGTGGTGCTGAACCCCTCGCTCTGGTGCGGCGAGTGCGAGTGGTGCCGGCGCGGCGAGGAAAGCATGTGCCTGCGCTACCGCATCATCGGCGAGCACACGAACGGGGGATTCACCGAGTACCTCGCCGTCCCCGCCGACCACGTCTACCGCCTGCCGGACGAGGTGGGCTTCGAGGACGCGGCGGCGCTGCCGGTGTCGTACATGACCGCGTGGCGCGCCCTCCACTCCCGCGCCCGCCTGCAGCCGGGCGAAGACGTGCTGGTGCTCGGGGCATCGGGGGGGACGGCGATCGCCGCGGTGCAGATCGCGCTGCTGGCCGGGGCGCGCGTGTTCGCCGTCACCAGCGGCGCGGAGAACGTGGAGAGGCTGCGCGCGCTCGGCGCCGCCTTCGTCTACGACCGCTCGGCCGAGGACTGGTCGAAGGCCGTCTACGCCGACACCGCGAAGCGCGGGGTGGACGTGGTGGTGGAGAATGTGGGCGAGGCGACCTGGAAGGGGAGCGTGCGCGCGCTGGCGCAAGGGGGACGGCTGGTGACCTACGGCGGCACCAGCGGCCCGAAGGTGGAGCTCGACGTGCGGGTGATGTTCTGGAAGCAGCTCTCCGTGCTCGGCACCACCATGGCCAGCAAGGCCGAGTTCGAGGCGATGCTCCAGGCCGTCTTCACCGGCCGCCTCCGCCCCGTGGTCGACACGGTGATGCCGCTGGACCAGGCCCGCGAGGCCCACGAGCGGCTGGAGGCGGGGGGCCAGTTCGGGAAGATCGTCCTCGTTCCCTAGCCTCGTAAAAGCATCACGCAGAGACGCAGAGGAACCGAGAGAACGCTGTGTCTCTCGGTTCCTCTGCGTTCTCTCGGTTCCTCTGCGTCTCGCGCGCAGCGCCCTTACGCCGCTTCCTCGTCCTCTTCGTACGAGGCACCCCCACCCCCGTCCCCGCCCGCCGCATCGTCCACCCGGCGGACGTCGCTGGCGCGCGGGCCCTTGGGGTCGTCCGTGATCTCGAACTCCACCCGGTCACCACGCTTGAGCGACTTGAAGCCGTCCATCTGGATCACGGAGTGGTGCACGAACACGTCCTTGCCGCCGCCGTCCGGACGGATGAACCCGTAGCCCTTGTCGTCCTTGAAGAACTCCACGACTCCAGTCTGCCTGGCCATGCCTGCCTCCCCCGCGTGGCGGACCGCTTCTGTGCACCCGGCGCGCCGTCCCGCCCAACCGCGCCCCGAGACCCGCTTGTCGATAAACATCCTTAGCAAAAGGTGTTCCCGATCAGGGGGCCCGCGGGGGGCGCGGCGAACCGGTCAGGGTGAGCAGCGCGACCTCGGGGCGGCAGAGGAAACGGACCGGGATGTGGACCGTTCCCACCCCCCGCGAGGTGTAGACCTGCGTCCACGGGCGGCGGCGCAGCCCCTCCTCGTACAGGTCGTCGTGCCGGGCCGGGTTGCGCAGGGCGCCGACCCAGGGGAGGCGCACCTGGCCCCCGTGCGTGTGGCCGCTCACGATCAGGTCCACCGCGTCGCACACCCGCCGCGCCCGCTCCGCCTGGTCGGGGTCGTGCGCCAGCAGCAGGGTGAAGTCGCGCGCCTCCGGCGGGGGGAGCACCCCCAGGTCCGGGCGCCCCGACGAGAGGTCGTCGACCCCCGCCACGCAGAGCCGCGCGCCGCCCACGTCGAGCACCAGGGCGCGGTTGGTGAGGTCCGCCACCGCGCGCTGCCGCCCCACGTCGCGGTGCCAGCGCCCGATCCCGACGATGTGGTCGTGGTTCCCGGGCACCGCGTACACCCCGTGCGGCGCGGAGAGGCAGCCGAGGGCGTCCAGCACGTGGCGGAACCCCGTCGCGTCGTCCGCCACCAGGTCTCCGGTGACGGCGACCAGGTCGGGCTTCTCCGCCATCGCCATGCGGCAGGCGCGGCGGACGAGGGAGAGCGGCGTCCCCTCCCCCGCGTGCAGGTCCGTCAGCAGGGCGATGGTGAACCCCTCCAGCGACGGGTGCAGCCCCCGCGCGTGGATACGGGTGCGGGTGAGCTGCAGCCAGCGCGGCTCCACCAGGAAGGCGTACGCCCCCAGCGCGCCCGCCGCCGCCGCCGCGCCGCCCAGCACGGTCCGGGTCCTTCGGTCGATGTCCATGCGGCGGGGGAGAGCAAGCGCCAGACCAGCAGGCGCCGCCCCGGGAGGCCGGAAGAACGGCCTGCGGCTACAGAGGGGCTCCCCGGGCCGCGGATGGCTGCTTCGGGAGGGGATGGCAGGAGGTGGCCGGCGGCTGGGGCGGGCGCCACTCCGCGGGGGCGTCGCGGAGCTCGGGCGAGCGTCGGTTCGGCAGCACGAGCCGGTGGGCGGCCCGTCGCAGCCACAGCCTCAGGTCGTGCCGGGGCTTGCGGTCGCGCTTGCGGAAGGTGCGGCCGCCGGGGGGCTGGGGGCTCCGCGGCAGGCATCCCGTTCGCTCGTAGCGCTCCAGCAGCTTCACCAGGTAGTGGATCGCCAGCTGCTCGGCGCGGCAGTACAACGCCTCCGCATTGTCGTCGGGCCGGATGGGAGGGATCACGTGTGCGACGGTGTCGCCCGTGTCCACGCCGCGGTCGACGAAGTGGATCGTGGAGCCGATCCGGTCGAAGCGGCCCTCGTAGAGCGCGAAGAAAAAGCAGTGGTTTCCGCGGTAGTCCGGCAGGTACCCGCCGTGGACGTTGAGCACCACCGGCCCCAGGGAGGCCAGGACGGCGTCGCGGATGATCGAGGTACCGATCACCACCGTCACGTCGGGGTTGAGTCCGGCGACCAGGTCGGCCACCTCGGGGTCGTTGATCCAGCCCACGACCCGTTCCGCGCCGGTCGGCGCAGCCGCGGCGGCCGGCAGCGCGAATTGGGCACGCCGGAACCTGTCCAGGCCCAGCAGCCGGCGCCGGGCAACGTGGTAGAGCGCCCACCCGTAGTCCCGCCAGGCACCCCGCTGCCGCAGGCGGCGGAGCTGGCTGGCGCCGGGCTCCACCACCACCGCCACCACCTCGAAGCGGGCGCGGAGCGCGGCCACCAGGTAGCGGTGGTGGGGTCCATCCGAGCACAGGACGGCGATTCGCAGGGTCACAATCGCCTCAGCTCAGGCCGGTCCCGACCGGCGCGAGCAGAGGCTCGGGCTGCCGCAGCCGCTTGTGGTTGAAGACGGGAACGCCCAGCCGGTCGCCCAGGGCGCGCACCGTGGCCTTCAGGGGGCCCTTCAGGTTGTCGTGGACCACCAGGGCGTCCACGCCGCCGGCCACCGAGGCCGCGCACGCCGCCAGCTTGTCGACGCCTTCCGCCGCGCCGTAGCCGCCCGAGACGAGCCACTGGTTGGCGAGGATGTGCGAGACGCCGGCCGGGTGCGGACGCGCTTCACCCAGCGCGGCCTCCCTGAAGCTGGGCTCGAAGTGGATCCCTCCCACGCACAGGAGAGAGGTGCACGGCTCGTCCGCGCCGTCGAACACCAGCGGCAGGGCGCGGGCGAGCGCCTCCACGGCGGCGGGGTCTGCCCAGCTCGCGGGGCTGCTCCCGATCTCCACGTCCAGCAGGGGCACCGGGTATCGCGCGAGCAGCTCGGGGGGGTGGCCGAGCTGCGCGCCCGACCAGTGCGTGGCCTCGGTCACGGTGCGGTAGTGGTCCAGCCCCGCATCGCGGCGCGCGCGCTCCAGGGCGCGCAGCACACCCATGGTGAGGGCGGGATCGGCCGCGCCGAACGTCCCCGAAGGCACGTCACCGGTGGTGTGGGCCATCAGGATCGACTCGGGGGCGTTGGCGCCCTCGTGCCAGTTGACCAGGAGCGCCAGATCGAAGTCCGCGAAGCGCTCATTGAGCGTCGGCAGGTACCGCGGGTAGTCGTGGCTCAGGACCTCCGCCGTCCGGACGTACACGAGCTCGCGCCCCGCGGCGTCGCGGTGGGCCAGCACCGGGAAGCCGTCCACCGCGTCGCCTGTCTCCCGCAGCTCCAGAAGGCGGGTGGACGCCTCGAACACGCGCGCGGCCACGGGATCGCGCGCCAGGTCGGCGCAGAAGAAGAGCACGGCACGCTGGGGATGCCGGTTCATGGCCTGTCTCCATCGGGTGAGGGTGCCGGGGGGCATGCGGCTCCCGGGCGCGAACGGGCATCCGCCGCCCGGTCCGCCGCCGTATTCGTCAGCGGCGGCGACGGCGGTCGGATCCAGGCCGTCGTCCAGCGGCCGAGGCCCATCTCCCCCATGCCCTCGACGCGCCACAAGTGGAGAGGGGGAATCCCTGCCCTGGTTCGATGGCGGAGGCGGAAGAGTGGTGCAAATTTGCGGCGTTTAATGAGCTAATGTCAACGGGTGGGGCCGCGGGAATCTCATTCCGTCACGGAGGCGCCATAACGCCGGGTCTGGTCCGGGTGGGTTGCCGCAGCACACCCCTTGCGTGCACATTTGCGCCCCCCGGGGTCTTCCGCGGCGCCGGCGGACGCAGCCCGATTTCTTCCATCATGGACCACCAAGGAGACCCTCGTGGCCACCGTCACGACTCCCGCCGACGACCTGGCGCTCCTCTCCGGCGCGCCCGTGCAGGCCCTGCTGAACGACCTCCGCGACTCCGTGCGCGTGGTGGACGGCGCCTTCGAGCTGGTGAGCGCCGACGCGCTCCGTGAGCGCGGCATCGACCGGCTGGTCCACGCCGCCGTCTTCGACACCGACGCCGACGTGCGCGACACCGCCCGCTGGGTGATCGGCGAGGCCGGGCGCGCCGTGGGGGTGGCCCCCGCGTCGATCCACGACCTCTACCTGGCCCGCGGCCGCGGCGAGGTGCACGGCTTCACCGTTCCGGCGATGAACGTCCGCGCGGCCGCCTACGACACCGCGCGCGCCCTCTTCTCTGCCGCGCGCGAGCTGAAGGTGGGCGCGATGATCCTCGAGATCGCCCGCAGCGAGATCGGCTACACCGACCAGCGCCCCGGCGAGTACGTGGCCGCGATGACCGCGGCCGCCATCCGCGAGGGGTGGAGCGGCCCGCTCTTCATCCAGGGCGACCACTTCCAGGTGAACGCCAAGAAGTTCAAGGCCGACCCGCAGGCCGAGGTGCGCGCGGTGAAGGACCTGATCAAGGAGGCGCTGCACGCCGGCTTCTACAACATCGACGTCGACACCTCCACCCTGGTGGACCTCTCGCGGGAGGGGCTCGACGCGCAGCAGGCCACGAACTACCACCTCTCCGCCGAGCTGACCGCCTACGTGCGCCACTACCAGCCCGAGGGCGTCACCGTCTCCATCGGCGGCGAGATCGGCGAGGTGGGGACGGAGAACAGCACCCCCGAGGAGCTGCGGGCCTACATGGACGGCTTCAACCGCGAGCTGGCGCGCCTCTCCGAGAAGGCGGGCGAGCGGTTCGAGGGGCTGTCGAAGATCAGCGTGCAGTCCGGCACCACCCACGGCGGCGTGGTGCTGGCCGACGGGAGCATCCAGGAGGTGGCGATCGACTTCGAGACGCTGCGCACCCTCTCGAAGATCGCCCGCGACGAGTACGGGATGTCGGGCGCGGTGCAGCACGGCGCCTCCACCCTGCCGCAGAGCGCCTTCGGCCGCTTCCCCGACGTGGAGACGGCCGAGATCCACCTGGCCACCAACTTCCAGAACCTCCTCTACGACAACATCCCCGCCGGGCTGCGCGAGCGGATGTACGAGCACACCCGCCAGAGCTTTCCCGAGGAGCGCAAGCCGGGCGACACCGAGGAGCAGTTCATCTACAAGGCGCGGAAGAAGGCGATCGGCGCCTTCAAGCGCGACCTGTGGGAGCTCCCCGAGGCCGACCGCGAGACCCTCCGCGGCGTGCTGAAGGAGACCTTCGCCTTCCTCTTCCGCCAGCTGCGGGTGACGGATACCGAGGAGATGGTGAAGCGGATCGTGAAGGTCCCCGACGTGCGCCGCGCCGGCCCCACCGCCCTGCGCATGAAGGCCGCCGCCGACGACTGGGACCTCTCGGACTGAGCCGGAAGGTCTCACGCAGAGACGCAGAGAGACGCAGAGAGAGCCGCCGTGCCTCTCTGCGTCTTTGCGTGAGATCGGTGTTCGTGGGAACGGAATGTGCTAACCCGATGCAGGTGAGCGTCCGTTCCCACGGCTGGCGGTCCCCCCGCCGCGCACCTCTACCGGTGCGCGGGCACGGGCCCCCGCACACCGAAAAACCCGTGTGATCACCGACACGCAGCCTCTCGTCTCGCCCCAGCCCTCGCCTTCCGGCACCACGCCGGGGGAGGAGCCGCTCGTGCTGCGCGCCAACAAGCTCGACCTGCTGGAGCGGCTCGCCGACGACCTGGCGCACGAGATCAAGAACCCGCTGCACTCCATGGTGATCAACCTGGAGGTGCTCAAGCGGCGGGTCGCGCGCGCCGACTCGGCGGAAGAGGTGCAGCGCTACATCGGGGTGCTGGCGGGGGAGCTGGAGCGGGTGAACCGGCGGATCGAGCTGCTGCTGCGCCTCTCGCGCCCCGGCCGCGGCCCCGAGAGCACCACGCTCAACGAGCTGACCGAGGAGCTGATGGAGCTCATCCAGCTCGAGGCGCGCCACGCCGACGCCCAGGTGGAGTACCTCCCCGAGGGCGCCCCGGCCCGCGTCTTCGTCCCGCGCGAGCCCACCCGCCAGGCGATCCTGAACCTGGTGCTGGAGGTGATCGACCACATGGAGCGGGGCGGCACCCTGCGCGTGCTCATCACCGAGCGCGACGGCCGTGCGCGCCTGGCCGTGGCCGACTCGGCCACCGCCGTCCCCGCCATCCAGGCCGACCCCGGCGCCCCGCGCGTGGCCGCCGCCGTGGCGCTGGCCGCCGCGGTCGACGGCCGCGTGGAGGTGGAGGACGCGGACGGCCTCCCCCTGCTCGTGCTCTCCCTCCCCGTCGCCGGCCGCTGACAAGTGCTAAGTGCTAAGTGCTAAGTGCTAAGTGCCCGGCACGGCTGGGCTGTTCAGCACTCAGCCGTCGGGTACGTCGTCCGGTGCGCTCATACCATCATTCATCCCGGACGCCTTGGCATCCCGCCCGCGCCGTCGCAGGTTGATGATGCCGCGCCCTCTCCCTGCGAACAGGCCCTCTCCCTGCGCCTGAGAGCGCAAGCCCTCTCCCGTACCGGGCGAGGGGCTGGGTCGTGGCGAAGCCTGCGGCCGGTTTCGCGAGGCTGATCTCGACGATGCCGGTTCGGGGTAGCGCAGGCGCTGAGGAATTCTACCTCTCCCGGCACGGGAGAGGTGGCGAGCCCCAGCGAGCCGGAGAGGGCGCTGGGCTGCGGTGCACTTAGCACTTAGCACTTAGCACTTAGCACTTAGCACTTAGCACTTAGCACTTAGCACTTAGCACTCAGCACTCAGCACTCGGCACTTCCACCCGGACCCCCCCATGCACCGCATCCGCCTCCCCCGCGCGCTCGCGCTCGCCGCCGTGCTCGCCGCCGTGCCCGCGCTGGCGCAGGAGCGCAGGCCCGTGGTTCCGCTCGACCTGTACCACCTGCGCATCGCCGGGCAGGCCACGCTCTCGCCCGACGGGGGCAGCGTGGCCTACGTGGTCTCGCAGGCGGATTCGGCCAGCAACAAGTACCGCCGCGAGCTGTGGATCGCGCGCACCGACGGGAGCGGGGCGCGGCGGCTGACCTGGCTCAACCTGTCGGCGGGCGCCCCGGCGTTCTCGCCCGACGGGCGCCAGCTGGCGTTCGTCAGCGCGCGCGAGGGGAAGCCGCCGCAGATCTGGATCCTCCCGCTCGCCGAGGGCGGCGAGGCGTGGCCGCTGACCGCGCTGGAGACCGGCGCGGGCGGCCCCGTCTGGTCGCCGCGCGGCGACCGCATCGCCTTCACCAGCGGGCTCACCCCCGAGCAGATCGACTCCGCCGCGGCGAAGCGCGACACCACGAAAGCAGACGCGGGCGCCATCCGCCGCATCGACCGCGACCGCGCCGCCGCCGACCGGGCCATCCGCGCCCAGCTGCGCGACCAGGCGAAGGACGACGACCCGCAGGTGGTCGGCCGTCTCGGCTACCTGGCCGAGACCGGCGTGCGCACCGGCGACGAGTGGGAGCAGGTGTACGTGGTCGAGGCGCGCCCCGAGGCGAAGCCGGTGCGGCTCACCTCGAACCTGTGGAACACCAGCGACCCGTCGTGGTCGGCCGACGGCGCGTGGCTCGCCGTCTCGTCCGGCCAGCCGAAGGGCGACTACCACCCGGACTTCGAGCAGGAAGGCTTCGTCGCGATCCTCCCCAGCACGCCGGGCGGGCAGCCGCGCTCGCTGGCCGAGGCCGGCTTCAACGCCAACGGCCCGGTCTACTCGCCCGACGGCCAGTGGATCGCCTACGCCCGCCAGCGCACCGGCGGCCGCTTCCCCACGGCGCGGAACGCCGAGCTGGTGCTGATGCACCCCGACGGCAGCGGCCGCGTGAGCGTGAGCGGGCCGATGGACCGCTCAGTCAACGGCTACCAGTGGGGCCCGGGGGGATGGCTCTACTTCACCGTCGGCTCCGAGGGCTCGGTCGGCCTCTACCGCACCCGCGCCGACCGCATCGCCCCGCAGCGCGTCGTCTCCGGCGCGCGCGGGGTGCTGAGCTTCGACGTGGCGGGCACCAGCGTGGCCTGGACGCAGATGAGCCCGCAGCGCCCCAGCGACGTCTATTCCGCCGCGCTCGACGGGAGCGGTGAGAAGCGGCTCACCACGCTGAACGATTCGCTGCTGAGCCGCGTCTACGTGGCCGACTACGAGGAGATCCGCTACCGCTCGTGGGATGGGAAGCAGGTGCAGGGGTGGTTCCTGCGCCCCATCGGCTGGCGCGCGGGCGAGCGCCCGCCGGTCGCGCTGGAGATGCACGGCGGTCCGCACGTGATGTGGGGCCCGGGCGAGGCGAGCATGTGGCTGGAGCTCCAGTCGCTGGCCGGCGCCGGCTACACGGTGTTCCTCTCCAATCCCCGCGGCTCCGAGGGGTACGGCGAGGCGTGGCTGCAGGCCATCCACCAGGACTGGGGCACGCCGGCCGCGCGCGACATCCTCACCGGCCTGGACAGCGTGATCGCCCGCGGCCTGGGCGACCCGGCGAAGCAGGTGGTGACGGGCGGCAGCTACGCGGGGTACATGACGGCGTGGCTGATCGCGAAGGAGGCGCCCGACCGCTTCAAGGCGGCCGTGGCGCAGCGCGGCGTGTACGACCTGACCATCTGGTGGGGCGCCTCGAACACCTGGCGCCTGTTCGAGGGCGAGTTCGAGGGGCGCCCCTGGGAGCAGCCCGAGCTCGCCCGCGCGCAGTCGCCGCTGACCTACGTGGCGAACGTGAAGACGCCGCTGCTGATGCTGCACGGCGCGCTCGACTACCGCGCCAGCGTGTCCAGCGCGCTCGCCTTCTACCGCGGCATGCGGGAGGGGAACACCGAGGTGCAGATGGTGCTCTATCCCCGCGAGGGCCACGAGGTGACGCGCTCCGGCGAGCCGGCGCACCGGGTGGATCACATGCTGCGGATCATCGATTGGTTCGAGCGGCACGTGGCGCATTGAACGGAAGTGCTAAGTGCTAAGTGCTAAGTGCTAAGTGCTAAGTGCTAAGTGGGATCGTCGCGGGGTCCCCAACCGGCAGCGCTCCGTCCGCCTTCGCACGGAGATTCGCAGGCTTCGCCAGGCCAAGGACGCCGCCCCCCGCCCGGTACGGGGCGGTACGGGAGGGGGTTGCGCTCTCAGGCGCAGGGGGAGGGCGCCGCGGATCCGCGCTGTACTCCGGACCCGAAGCACATCGCACCAGTACTTGCCGTTCAGCACTTAGCACTTGTTTCGGCGGCGCCGAAGCGCGGCGCGGCGAGAGCGCCGACGGTGCGGAGCCCCCGGCTACGTTCTGACGCCGCAACGGCTTGACCCTTTCGGTCCAACCCGGGTATACTACACGGTTCCGACGGACGACCACCCCGCAGACACAAGCCGGCAATGGCAGAGAAGATCCTGGTAGCGGACGACGAGCGGCACATCGTGGACGGGCTGCAGATGCTCCTCGCCGACGACGGCTTCGAGGTCGACACCGCCACCGACGGGAAGAAGGCGTGGGACCTGGTGAGCGGCGGCGGCTACGGCGTGGTGCTGGCGGACCTGCGCATGCCCGAGATGGACGGCCTGGAGCTGTTCCGGAAGATGCGCGAGGCGGGGATCCCCTCCGAGATGATCATCATCACCGGCTCGGCCTCGGTCGACACGGCGGTGCAGGCCATGCGGCAGGGGGCGTACGACTACCTGGAGAAGCCGCTCAACGTGGAGCGGCTCAAGGCGCTCCTCCCCAAGGCGCTCGAGGCGTTCCGGGTCAAGCAGGCCAACAAGCAGCTCGAGGAGAAGCTCAAGAACCTCACCCGCTTCGGCGAGATGATCGGCCAGAGCGAGGAGATGCGCGAGATCTACTCGATGATCGAGGCTGCCGCGCCGAGCGCCGCCAGCATCTTCATCGTGGGCGAGAGCGGCACCGGCAAGGAGTTGGTGGCCCGCGCCATCCACGACAAGAGCCCGCGCGCCAAGGGCCCGTTCATCGCCATCAACTGCGCCGCCTTCCCCCGCGAGATCCTGGAGAACGAGCTCTTCGGCCACGAGAAGGGCGCCTTCACCGGGGCCATCAACGAGAAGCCGGGGTGCTTCGAGCTGGCCGACGGCGGCACGCTCTTCCTGGACGAGATCGCCGAGATGGAGGCCGACATCCAGGTGAAGCTGCTGCGCGCGCTGGAGCAGCGCTCCTTCCGCCGCCTGGGCGGGAAGAAGGAGATCCACGTGGACATCCGCGTGGTGAGCGCCACCAACAAGGTGATCCAGAAGGCGCTCGACAACGGCGAGCTGCGCGAGGACCTCTTCCACCGCCTGGCGGTGATCCCCCTCACCCTCCCGCCGCTGCGCGAGCGCCGCGGCGACGTGCGGGTGCTGGCCGAGCACTTCCTGCGGCGCTTCGCCGAGGAGAACGGCAAGCCGATCAAGGGCTTCGCGCCGGAGAGCACGGAGTTCATCAACACCTACCGCTGGCCCGGCAACGTCCGCGAGCTGAAGAACGCCATCGAGCGCGCGGTGATCCTGGCCCGCACCGACCAGATCACCCTGGGCGACCTGCGCGCGCACGAGCTGATGGTCACCGACGACCGCGAGGTGCGGCTCCCGGTGGGGACCTCCATCGAGCACGCGGCGCGCACCCTCATCCTCAAGACCTTCTCCTTCGTGGACGGCGACCACCAGCGCGCCGCCACCCTGCTGGGGATCGAGGAGGAGGAGCTCCGCGACCGGCTCACCCGCGCCGTAAGCACCGAGCCCGCCGCCGTCGCTTAAAGTCAGAAGGACAAAAGAACGTTTCACGCAGAGACGCAGAGGAACAGAGAGAAAAGCAGTTCTCTCGGTTCCTCTGCGTCTCTGCGTTGTCTAACGTTTGCCCGTGTTTGCTGCATTTTGGTGAGAACATTCGTTCACCGGAAGGTGGCATGGCGATTGCCCTTCCGGGGGGAGGACGGGCGGCCCACTCCGGGTGGCCGGCGACCCCCTACGGTTGCAGTGCAATGGCGGCACGACGTATTCTGGTCATCGAAGACGAGCCGGGTGCGCGCGAGGCGCTGGAGAGCCTGCTCTCGGAAGAGGGCTACGCGGTGACCAGCGCCGAGAGCGGGGAGACGGGGCTCCGCCAGCTGACGGAGTTCCATCCCGACACCGTGGTCTGCGACTTCTACCTCCCCGACACCGACGGGCTGCAGCTCCTGCGGCGGGTGCGCTCGGAGGCCGAGGTCACCTTCATCGTGATCACCGCCGGCTGCGGCGGCGACGGGGTGGAGCGCACGCTGCAGCGCGAGGCCGACTACTTCTTCCAGAAGCCGGTGGACCTGAAGCGCCTGCGGCACGTGCTGCAGCGCGACGCCCGCCCGCCCGCGCTCGCCCGTCGCGCCTGACCCGCGCGGGGGGGCGGGCGCCACCCACCCCGACCCCCGGAACCCCACCCATGGCGGACTACGACGACGACCTGCCGACCCTGGTGATCGAGACGCGCGGCGACGGCGGCGCGGGCACCTTCCTCCTCGGCGCGCTGGTCGGCGCCGCCGTGGCGCTCCTCCTGGCCCCCCGCAGCGGCTCCGAGACCCAGGCCGAGATCGCCGGCGCCGCGCGCCGCCTGCGCGACGACGTGGAGGGGCGCGTGAGCGGCGCGCGCGAGCGGGTGGGCGGCCGCGTGGCCGGCACCCTCGACTCGGTACGCGGCGGGGTGGAGACGCGCGTGGCCCAGGCCCGCGCCGCGCTCGACGTGGGGCGCGGCGCCGCCCGCGACGCCCGCGAGGAGCTGCAGCGCCGCGTGGACGAGGCCAAGCGCAGCTACCGCTCCGGCCTGGCCGCCGTGCGCGGCGACGGCGACGGCACGGGGGAGGAGGACGGCGCGGGCGAGGCGGCCGACGTGGTGGTGACCGAGGTGGTGGTGGAGGAGAGCTCGGGCGAGCTGGAGTAGCGGCCCCTGTCCGTGGACCCCGAAGCCGCACCCGTACCCCGGCGCTGGATCCGCCGGGTGAACGTGCCGAGGGCCGCCGTGGCGGCCCTCGCGCGCGTGCTGCGCGGCGGCGGCGACTTCATCACCCGCCTCTACGTGAAGGCGGGCGAGGACAACATCTTCTTCCTGGCCGGCGGCATCGCCTTCGACGTGCTCTTCGGCGCCATCCCCTTCCTGCTCATGCTGGTGGGGATCTTCGGGATCGTCCTGGCGCGGGTGGAGGACCCGCGCATGGCCGTGGTCCGCTACGTCGTCACCATCCTCCCCCCCTCCGAGGCGGTGGTCACCCGCACCTCGCAGATCGTGGACACCGTGCTCGCGGGGCGCACCCGCTTCGGGGTGGTCGGCCTGGTGCTCTTCCTCTGGACCTCCACCCGCCTGATCGCCACGCTGCGCACCTCGCTGCGGGAGATCTTCGACCTCCCCGAGGAGCGCGGGATCGTGGAGGGGAAGGTGTTCGACGTGCAGATGGTGCTGGTGGCGGGCACGCTCTTCCTGGCCAACACGGGGATCACGGTGGTACTCGACGCCGCCCAGAACCTGGGGATCCGGCTGGTGGGGAGCCGCTGGATCGACGTGCAGACGGTGCAGCTGGTGTGGGGGCGGCTGCTGGCGTTCGTCTTCATCCTGCTGATGTTCCTGCTCATCTACCGCTACCTGCCGCGGCGGCGCACCCCCTGGCGGATGGCGATGGTGGCCGCGGTGTTCACCGCGCTCGCCTGGGAGCTGATCAAGGGGCTCTTCGCGGTGTACATCCTGCACGCCACCAGCTGGCAGCGGGTGTACGGCGCGCTGGTGACGCCGGTGATCATCGTGCTGTGGATCTACTACTCGGCGGTGGTGTTCATACTGGGCGGCGAGGTTGCCCACGTGTACGAGCTGCTCCGCGTGCGGAGGCTGCAGCGCGAGCTGCTGGAATAGAGAGGAGTACGCAAGTGCGGACGAGCGGAAGTGCGGGAGTGCGGAGGTGCGGGCGCGCGCTGGCGGGGATGCTCGCCGCGGGGCTGGTGTGCGCGCTGCCGTCGCGGGGCGCCGCGCAGCTGCCGCTGCAGCCGCTGGCGCTGGAGCACGGCGCCGCCGGCGAGGGGGCCGAGCGCTACCGCGACCCGCCGGTGAACGTGGAGGGGCGCTACGTGGTGATCTCGCTCGCCGAGCACCGGCTGTACCTGATGGAGGAGTCGCGGGTGCTCTGGTCGTCGATCGTGGGGACGGGGACGGGCACGCGGCTGGAGGGGGCGGGGCAGCGCTGGGAGTTCTCCACCCCGCGCGGGATGTTCCGCGTGCAGCGGAAGGAGAAGAACCCGCGCTGGTACGTCCCCGACTGGCAGTACATCGAGCGCAAGCAGCCCATCCCCGACCCCGAGGACCCCGTCCGCTGGGAGCGGGGGATGCTCGGCACCACCGCGCTCTTCCTGGGCGAGGGGATCGCCGTGCACGGCACCAACCACCCCGAGCTCCTCGGCCAGGACGTCTCGCACGGCTGCATCCGCATGTCGAACGAGGCCGCCCGCTACCTCTACCACCAGGTCGAGGTCGGAACGCCCGTCTTCATCTACTGAGCAAAACAGAACAGCCTGACGCAGAGGCGCAGAGGAACCGAGAGAACCGTTCTCTCTTTTCCTCTGCGCCTCTGCGTCAAATGCTTTTACTGGAGCTTCGGCTAGCCCCCGCGGTGGAGGACGAGCACGTAGACGTCGTAGAGCGCGTGCGTCCAGGCGGCGATCCCGAAGCCGCGGGTGATGAAGAGCGCGTTCAGGGCGAGCCCGCTCAGGAAGCGGAAGGTGAACGAGCCCAGCTCCAGCGGATAGGCGTACGGGCCGATGTAGTGGAAGGCGGAAAAGAGGAGCGCCGCGAGCACCGCGGCCCAGATCCGCCCCGCCGTCTTCCCGATTCCCGCGCTCTTGAACACCGCCAGCAGCCCGCCCACCAGCAGCACCCGGAAGAGCAGCTCCTCGTAGAACCCCGCCCCCAGCGAGAGCACCAGCCCGTCCGCCGTGGAGAGCTGTCCCGTGGGGCCTGCCGGGTCCGCCGCCAGCCGCCAGCCGCCCAGCACCCAGCTCGTCATCGAGGCGACCACGGTGCCGAACACCAGGGCGTACAGCACGCTCTCCACCATCATCCCCGCGAACACGCCGGCCTTCAGCGGCACCTGCTCGCGCCGCCGCTCACGCGCCACCAGGATCGCGGCGCCCACCACCAGGATGGCGGTGAACGCCAGCGTGCTGTGCACCCCGCCGGCGGCGAGCAGCGTGCGCAGCAGCACGTCGGCGCCGTTGCGCAGCCCCTGCGAGGGGCCGGCGATCAGCGCCGCGCCGAGCTCGTACAGCACGAGCAGCGGCAGGGCGAAGAGGACCGCGTAGCTGTGCTTGCGCGTGAGCTGGAAGTAGCGGGGCATGGGTCCGGAGCCGACGTGGCCTGGCGATTGCGAGCCCCGGGGTGGCCGGGACTCGCTTCCTGGCTATCTGGAACGCCGAAGTGGGGCGGAAAGTTTCGTCATCCGGCGTGGGAGGCGCGTGCGGAGATCCGGAGTGGGGACGTGGCTGCGGCGGGCGCCGTGGGCCGCCGCGCTTTTGGTCGCGGGGTGCGGCCTGCTGAAGAAGAAGCCGGCCGACACGCCCGCGCAGATCGCCGCGCGCGCCAGCGAAGATACCCGCATCCTGCGCGAGGTCGAGGCGCGGCTGGCGGCGGAGCCCGCGATCGGCCCGGGGCGGGTGCGCGTCTCGGTGGAGCGCGGCGAGGTCGGGCTGTTCGGCAGCGTGGCCGGCTTCGGCGCGCTGCGCTGCGCCGAGCGCAACGCCGAGCTGGTGCGCGGCGTGCGCCTGGTGATCGACCAGCTGGTGCTCGACCCCGGCCCGAAGGACGTCCGCTGCCTCGCACCCCGCGACCCGTCCGCCATCTCCGGGAGCCGCTGATGCCCACACCGCTCGAGAAGCCGCTGAAGCGCGAGGTCACCGTGGGCGGCACCGTCTACACCCTGACCATCGACCCCGAGGGGCTGCGCCTGGTGCAGAAGGGGAAGCGGAAGGGGGTCGAGCTCACCTGGGAGGGCGTGGTCGGCGGCGACGCCGCCCTGGCCGTGGAGCTCCGCGCCTCGCTGAACCGCCTGAACCCCTGAAACGGCGTGTTGCGTAGAGACGCGGCGGCGCGGGAACGCCCCCTGCGTGAGAACGATCTGGTCTGAAGCATGGGAGGCGAAGTAGTTTGGTCGCGTCCCTCTGAGCCACGGAGCCAGCGCTTGGTCCGACGCCGAAGCAAACGCCGCAGCTCTCCGCGCCCGCGCCGCACCCGGCGCCCGCTTCCACGCCCGTACCTCGGGCAGCGCGGGTGGATCGGGCTGATCGCCGCCGCGCTGCTGGTGGCGTTCCCGCCCACGCGCGCCTGGGCGGTGCGCGCCTCGGCGGCGGTGACGCGGGCGCTGGCGACGGTCCGCGCGGGCGAGGCGCGCGACCGTGAGGTGCAGGCGTTCGCGCGGCAGTACGGGATCGAACGGGGGATGGCGGACGCGATCGAGCGCGCCGCCCTGGCCGAGGGGGTGAGGACGGAGCTGGCGTTCCGCCTGGTGCGGGTGGAGAGCGGCTTCGACCCGCGCGCGCTGAGCCCCGTCGGCGCCATCGGGCTCACGCAGCTGATGCTCCCCACCGCGGCCGAGCTCCAGCCCGGCATCACCCGCGAGCGGCTGTACGACCGCGACATCAACCTGCGCCTGGGCTTCCGCTACTTCCGCCGCCTGCTGCGCTTCTACGGCGACGACGAGCAGCTGGCGCTGCACGCCTACAACCGCGGCATCGGCACCGTCGCGAAGATCCGCGCGAGGGGCGGCGACCCCGCCAACGGCTACGCCGACAAGGTGCTCGGCGACCCCGGCGCCTCTCCCGTCGGCCACGTCGTCGCCGACACCCTCCCCCTCCCGCCCCGCCGCGTCGACGAGCTGGGGCCGGCGCGCGTGCCGGCGGGGTTGTAGCGGCATTTCACGCAGAGACACGGAACGCAGAGAGCCGCCGCGAGCTCTCTGCGTCTCCGTGTCTCTTCGTGAGACCTGCTGTTTCAGCCCTTCAGCAACTCCCGCGCGATCACCAGGCGCTGGATCTCGCAGGTGCCTTCGTAGATGCGCATCACGCGGACGTCCGGTAGATGTGCTGCACGAGGCACTCCTCCACCACCCACCCTGCGGATGTTACGTCCCGAACTTCCAAAGACTATTTGAACGCGGCTTCCACTGCATCGACGACCTTTAGAAACTCACGCTCCCGACTCGCACCTTTCATTGCTTTGAGAGGCTGTTGGGGATCGTTCACTGCCTGGAATCGTGCCAGTCCTTCGGTCTTTGAAAAGCGGCACGGACTGACGATCACCGGGAGGATGATCGCGCCGTCCTCTGCTGCCGCGCGAAGCAGAGGTGGAAGCTCGTTCGTCGCGATGAAGTCGGACGCGAGGAAGTCCGCGCTCACCAGCAGGATGGCGACTTTGGCGTTATCGATCGCCTTCCTGATCTCGTTCCGCCAATCAGCACCTGACTGGATTCGGGTATCATCCCACACGGAGATTCGATGGTCGCGTTCCAACGGCTTCAGGTGCACGCGAAGACGTTTCAGCCACATTGAATCAGCGTGGCTGTAGCTGATGAACACCGCGTCGCGGACCGTCGGAACCTCTGAATGGGGCACAGCATCGTCCGGGCTGGCGGGTGGGACGAACGACGGCACGACAACCGGGTCTTCGTCATCGTCGTTCTGCGAATCCTCGGTCCACTCGTTCAGAACCTCCTTCACGCTCGCATATACATCTTCGTTCAGGACACAGACAGTAACCCGGATTTCCTGGACCCTCGCCCATTCGAGCCCTCTCAACATGGCCTTTGCGGCACGCCTGGCATCGATCCCTTCTGCACCCGTTCCCAGAAGCGGCGCAAAGACGGAATTCAGATTCGGCAGTCGCTCGACGAGTTCGCCTACACGTGTCCAGATCGTTTGAACGACGACCGCCGACGACAGGTTGCCCGAGCGTGTCGCCGCGAAGCATAGAGTCCACCACGGCTGCTGCGGTCGGCCCCATTGGGACGAACCGGATTTCGCCCGGGCTTAGCGGGGCGTCTGGAACCGGGATGCCGTACTGTCGCAGTCGGCGCTCGATCTCCGGAGCAACGATCCCCGCAGTCGAACAGGGTATCACCACGAGATCCCCTTCGGTATCGAAGAGGTCGATGAGTTGGACGTCAACGTGCCTGGGCATGGATGTTTCTGTAGCTGGGAGCGTCGCCCGAGCAAAGAAAATCCTGGCGTTTCGAAATCGGTGGCCAGAGTCTTACCCCTTCAGCAGCTCCCGCGCGATCACCAGGCGCTGGATCTCGCTGGTGCCCTCGTAGATGCGCATCACGCGCACGTCGCGGTAGATGTGCTGCACGGGGCCCTCCTCCATCACCCCCTGGCCGCCGAAGAGCTGCACCGCCCGGTCGGCGACGCGGCCCACCGCCTCGGTGGCGAAGAGCTTGGCCATCGCCGCCTCGCGGGTGACGCGCTCGCCCTGGTCCAGCCGCCACGCGGCGTCGTAGGTCACCTGGCGGGCGGCGTAGCGGTCGGTCTCGCTGTCGGCGAGCATCCACTGCACCCCCTGGAACTGCGCGATAGGGCCGCCGAACTGCTCGCGGGTCTTCGCGCGCCCCGCCATCAGGTCGATCAGCCGCGCCATCGCCCCCAGCGCCCCCGCGGCCACCGCGATGCGCCCGTGGTCCAGCGCCGCCATCGCCAGCCGGAACCCCTGCCCCTCCGCCCCCAGCACGTGCGACGCGGGGACGCGCACGGAGTCGAAGCGCAGCCGCGCCTGGGCGTAGGGCGCGGTGCCCATGGTCTGCTGCACCTCTTCCACCACCAGGCCCTCCATCTCGCGGCGGTCGACGAGGAAGGCGGTGACGCCGCCGCGCGTCCCCTTCTCCGGGTCGGTCACGGCGACCACCGTCACCAGTTCCGCGGTGGCGCCGTTGGTGATGTAGTGCTTCACCCCGTCGATCACCCAGTCGTCCCCGTGCCTGACCGCGCGCGTGGAGATGCGGCCCGCGTCGGAGCCCGCCTCGGGCTCTGTGAGCGCGAAGGCCGTGGTCAGCTCGCCGCGCGCGATCGCGGGGACGTAGCGCCGCTTCAGCTCGTCCGACCCCGCCGCCATCAGCGCCGAGACGCCGATCCCGTTGGAGAGGGTGAGCGGGGCGAGGAAGCCGTGGTGCGCGCGCGCCAGCTCCTCGTGCACCAGCACCTGGGCGAAGGTGTGGTGCCCCAGGCCGCCGTATTCGGTGGGGATGGTCATGCCGTAGAGCCCCGCCTCCTTCAGCCGCCGCAGCCCCTCTTCGGGAACGGCGCCGGTGCGCAGGATCTCGCGCTCGGCGGGGATCAGCGATTCGTCGACGATGGCGCGCGCGGTCTGGCGAAGCGCCTCGATCTCGGGGGTGGAGCGGGGATCCATGGGGCCGGCCGCGGCGGAGGGGAGGGAAGGCTTCGCCGCGCTGAATCTTACCGCGCCGGGTGGCGGCGCAAGGCTGGACGCGGGGCGGGCGCGGGGGGCGTGGCGCGCGGCAGCTCGATGGGGAGGCGGGGGAAGATGGTGTCCAGCGGCGACACGGTCTTCTCGGCGGCGCGCTCGACGGCGGAGAAGCCCGAGCCGCTCACGTCGAAGGCCGGCGGGGGGTCGGCCGGGGCGGCCGCGCGCCGCTCCAGCCAGCCGAAGGTGTTCGCCAGCACGCCGGCGCTGAACACCATCACGAACACCATCACCAGGTTGGCCAGCGCGGCTCCGCCCTGCGCCACCCCCAGCCGCCACCGCGAGATGCCGAAAAGCCGCGGCAGCGCCACCTGCGGCAGCACGAAGAGCACGTACAGCCAGAAGACCAGGCATCCCAGGAAGATCCACCCGTGCCGCACGCCGGCCACCGCCATCCCGACGAACGGGATCAGCGCAAAGCCGTTCAGGTAGAGCATGAACTTGGTGAGCACCTCGGTCTCGATGCGCCCGCCCAGCAGCCGCGACACGGCGGCGGCGTACATCCACGCGGCGAACACCACGAACAGCAGGAAGAGGGGCTCTGAGAATTCGCCAGGGAGCTTGCCGCCGCCGCTGAAGGGGACGGGGATCTCGGGGAAGAGATCCACGCCGAAGCCCCACGCGCACACCACGGTGAGCGTGTAGATCAGCACGAAGTACTTCACGGCGTTGGGCACGCCGTGCGGCTTGTGGCTCACCCGGCTCCACGCGGGCGCCAGGAAGAACGGGAACCCCGCCAGCCCCCGCTGCCGCCGCAGCACGCCGTGGAAGAAGCGGTGCGGGTGCACCAGCATCAGCCAGGTGGTCTTCCCCAGCGCGAAGAGGTTGTGGAGCGGCCCCTCGACCAGGTCGGACCAGAGGATCTCCAGCACGCTGTCTTCGGTGCCGTGCAGCGGCTCGCCGCAGCGGCTGCAGTAGTGGCCGGTATCCTCGAAGCCGCAGTTCCCGCAGCTGCCGCCCTCCTTCACGGTGCGCGGACGGGGCACGCGCGGGCGCGGCACCCTGAGCCTGCGGGCGCGCGGAGGGCTCGGCTCTGTCGGTGGCGCGGTGAACGGATCGGCGGGAAGGGCACTCATGATCGGCTGCGGGTGAACCACGTTTCCGGGTACACGATATAAGGCGTCGATATCTGGCAGCAATGCCGGTGCCGGACCCTGAACCGGCCACAATCCACGCCCCGGCGCGAACCCCGGATCCATGCCCGCGCCGCTGCGGCCGGGCTTCGCGCAGCCCGTCCGAGTCACAATACGCTGATTTTGCGGGACTGTTTCGTTAGATGATCGTTACCCGCCCCCCGAGTCCCTTTCGCGATCGTCGCACGCCGGTGGACGCGCGATGGTACGAGATCGGACGAATCCCCGTGCATTTCGGAAACATCGGCACAGGGGATTCTCACACGGAGTCAACGGAGTCAACGGAGTCGGAGGGCACGGTCCCGCGGATCGCCCGGCCACTGAGCCGCGCTCAGAATTTCCAGTATTTTCAAGGCAAATCTCCCGGGTTACATTCCACCTCCCGACCGTCGTTCCCATTCGTCCGTGGAGCCCGTGCGCGTGCCGGAAAGCACTCTTCGCGAGCTGTTCGACCTGACGGGGCGCGTGGCCCTGGTGACCGGGGGCGGGCGCGGGCTGGGCGAGCAGATCGCCTCCGGGCTGGCGCAGGCCGGGGCCGCCGTGGCCGTGGCGTCGCGCAAGCGCGAGGCTTGCGAACAGGTCGCCGCCGCGCTGCGCGAGGCCTACGGTGCGCGCACCCTGGCCCTCCGCATGGACGTCTCGTCGGAAGACGACGTGCGCGCCGGGATCGACGCGGTGGAGGCGGAGCTGGGGCCGGTGGAGCTGCTGGTGAACAACAGCGGCACCGCCTGGGGTGCGCCGGCGGCCGAGATGCCGCTGGACGCGTGGCGGCGGGTGATGGAGGTGAACGCCACCGGCGCCTTCCTCTGCTCGCGCGAGGTGGGCCGCCGCCTGATCGCCCGCGGCGCGCCGGGCGCGATCCTGAACGTGGCCTCCATCGCCGGGCTGCGCGGCTCGCCGCCCGAGGTGCTGGACGCGGTGGGGTACAGCGCCTCGAAGGGCGCGCTGGTGGCGCTGACGCGCGACCTGGCGGTGAAGTGGGCGCGCCACGGCATCCGCGTGAACGCCGTCGCCCCCGGCTTCTTCCCCACGAAGATGACCGAGGCCGTCCTGGCGCACGCCGAGCAGGCCATCGCCCGCACCGTCCCGCTGGGCCGCGTGGGCGGCGACACGGAGCTGATGGGCGCGGCCGTCTTCCTCCTCTCGCCCGCGGCGAGCTACGTCACCGGCCAGGTCCTGGCGGTGGACGGGGGGATGACGGCGGCATAGGGGGATTTTGGGCGCGTCCGACGCCGCCCTCTCCCTTGCGCCTGAGAGCGCAATTCCCTCTCCCGTACCGGGAGAGGGGCTGGGGCCGCGGCATCGGTGGCGCCTGCAACGTCTCACATGACCGCAACGGTAGCACGGCCGGTTGGGATTGCGCAGGCGCTGGGGAATGCAGTCCGCGAAGGCGGACTTCGTGCAGTTCCAGCGCCGGGTTTCCAACCCGGTGCGAAGGCGGACTTCGTGTGGTCGTAGCCCGGATTTCCAATCCGGTGGATTCCAATCCGGTGGATCCCAATCCGGTGGATCCCAATCCGGTGGATCCCAATCCGGTGGATCCCAATCCGGTGGAAGGGCCGCCGGCGCGCATCATCAAACGAACGTCGTACATCCTTTTCAGGAGCCAGGGATGCCAGCCACGCTGACCGAGGAGACGGTCGCCACCCCCGTCCGCATGGACGTGGAAGACGGGATCGCGATCATCCGCCTCAACCAGCCCGGAAAGCCGGTCAACGTCATCTCCGCGGATCTCGTCGCCGCGATGCACGAGATCCTCCAGCGCCTGGAGGAAGGGGGCGAGGGCGTGCGCGCCGCCGTGATCATCTCCGACAAGAAGGGGAGCTGGATCGCCGGCGCCGACATCGAGCAGTTCCGCGACTTCAAGACCCCCGCCGACGGCGAGCGCGCCAGCCGCGAGGGGCAGAGGCTCCTCTCCCGCCTGGAGCGGCTGGTGATGCCGACCGTCGCCGCCATCGACGGCGCCGCGCTCGGCGGCGGGCTGGAGACGGCGCTCGCCTGCACCTACCGCATCGCCACCGACTCGCCCAGGACCAAGCTCGGGCTCCCCGAGGTGCAGCTCGGCATCATCCCCGGCGCGGGGGGGACGGCGCGGCTGCCGCGGCTGATCGGCCTGGCCGCGTCGCTCGACCTGATGCTCACCGGCAAGCAGCTCGACGGCCGCCGCGCCCGCTCCGCCGGCATCGTCGACGAGACCGTTCCCGCCCCCATCCTCCTGCGCGAGGCGAAGCGCGCCGCGCTGGCGCTGGCCGACGGCAAGCTCAAGCCCAGTGGCGCGCGCCGCCGCGGCTCGCCCAAGTTCGCCGAGAACCTCCCCGGGCTGCGCGGCTTCATCTTCAAGAAGGCGCGGCAGGGGGTGGTGGGGAAGACGCACGGCCTCTACCCCGCGCCGCTGCGCCTCCTCCAGGTGGTGGAGCGCGGGCTCGACAAGCCGGTGGACGAGGCGCTGGAGCTGGAGGCGGAGGCGTTCGGTGAGCTGGCGGTGACCTCCGAGGCGCGCTCGCTCGTCCACCTCTTCTTCGCCAGCACCGCGGCCAAGAACGACCCGCCCGTCCCCGAGGGCACCAAGCCGAAGGACGTCGACCAGATCGCCGTGGTCGGCGCGGGCTTCATGGGCGCGGGGATCGCCACCGTCAGCGCCGAGGCGGGGATCGACGTGCGGCTGAAGGACGTGAAGCCGGAGGCCGCGGCCAAGGGGCTCAAGACGGCGCGCGACACGCTGGTCAAGCGGGCGAAGCGGAAGAAGGCCAAGCCCTTCCAGATCACCGCCGTCACCGACCGCGTGGCCGCCACCACCGAGTACACCGGCTTCCACACGGCCGACGTCGTCGTCGAGGCGGTGTTCGAGGACGTGGCGGTGAAGCACGCGGTGATCAAGGAGATCGAGGCGCACATCGGCGACGGCACGGTGCTCGGCTCCAACACCTCGACCATCCCCATCGCCAGGCTGGCGGAGGCGTCGAGCCGGCCGGACCACGTGATCGGGCTGCACTTCTTCTCCCCCGTGGACAAGATGCCGCTGCTGGAGATCATCACCCACCCGGGCACCGCCCCCTGGGTGACGGCCACCAGCCACGCCTGGGGGAAGAAGATCGGCAAGACGCCGATCATCGTGAACGACTCCCCCGGCTTCTTCGCCAACCGCATCCTCTCCCCGTACATGGCCGAGGCGGCGCTCCTGCTGCAGGAGGGGGTGCGCATCGAGGAGATCGACGGGGCGATGGTGGGATGGGGGTATCCCGTGGGCCCCATCACCCTCTACGACGAGGTGGGGCTCGACGTGGCGCAGAAGGCGGGGAAGATCATGGCCGAGGCCTTCTCGGACCGGATGACCCCCGTCACCGTGATCGAGAAGATGGTGGCCGACGGGCGCCTGGGCCGGAAGAACGGGAAGGGCTTCTACAGGTTCGGGGACGACGGGAAGAAGACCGGCCCCGACGAGGCCGTCTACGCGCTGATCGGCAACCCCCCGGCGAAGCAGTTGGAGCGGAGCGAGATCCAGGACCGGCTGGGGCTGATGATGGTGAACGAGGCCGTGCGCACCCTGGAGGAGGGCGTGCTGCACAGCGCCCGCGACGGCGACGTGGGGGCGGTGATGGGGATCGGCTTCCCTCCCTTCCGCGGCGGCCCCTTCTGGTACGTGGACACCGTCGGCGCCGCGAACGTGGTCGAGCGCCTGCGCGCGCTGGAGGCGAAGCACGGCAAGCGCTTCGCCCCCGCGCAGCTGCTGGTCGACCATGCGAAGGACGGCCGCCGCTTCTTCCCCGACGAGTGATATCTGGTCAGGGAGAGACCGGTTGTTGCGAAGTAAGAAGACGTCATCCTGAGCGCCGCCGCCGCGCTGAACGCAGGCTCGCGCTGAAGCCGGGCGGCGGCCGAAGGATCTAAAGTCGGCGCTCGGAGCCAGTCCTCGGAAGCGCGACAGCGTTTCCCGAAAGGTAGAAGGAGAAAGCGTGACCGCAGCACCCGTCCAGGTCGCCCCCGGCGTCCACCGCGTTTCCGTGCCGCTCCCCTTCCCGCCGCACGAGGTCGCGGCGTGGCTGATCGAGGGCGACGCGGGGCACACCCTGGTGGACACGGGGATCGACACGCCGCTGGCGCGCTTCGCCCTGCGCGAGGCGGCGGGGCACGTGGGGGTCACGCCCGAGAGCCTGGCCTACGTGGTCCTCACCCACGCGCACCCGGACCACTACGGGCTGGCCGGGCCGGTGCGCGAGTGGAGCGGCGCGCGCGTGGCCATCCACGAGGAAGAGGAGAAGCTCGCCCGCCGCTTCGTGGACCGCTGGCCGGAGGACCGCCTGGGCGCGGCGGCGGCGTTCTCCCGCCTCGGCGTCCCCGAGGGGGTGATCCCGGCCTTCCTGCGGGCGAGCGACGTGATCCACTCCTTCTACACCCGCTTCCACCCGGACATCCTGCTGCGGGGCGAGCAGGGGCCGCTCCCGGGGGGCGGGGGATGGGTGTGGATCCACACGCCGGGGCACTCGCCGGGGCACGTGACGGTGCACCACCCGGAGCGGCGCATCCTGATCACCGGCGACCACGTCCTCCCGCGCATCTCCCCCAACGTGGGCGCCGACCTGTACGCCGACGAGCCGCTCTCGGACTACCTGGACTCGCTGCTCGCGCTGCGCCGTCTCCCGGTCGACCTGGTGCTCCCCTCGCACGGCGAGCCCTTCGCCGACCTGGTGCCGCGGATCGACGCCATCCTGCGCCACCACGCCGAGCGCAACGAGCAGATCGTGGCGCTCCTGGCGGCCGGCCCGCTCCCGGCGTACGGGGTGGCGCACGCGCTCTTCGGCGACCTCCCGGCCGACAACCTGCTGCACGCCGTGCGCGAGACGCTGGCGCACCTCGTCTACCTGGAGCGCCACGGCCGCGCCGCCCGCGTGACGGCGGAAGACGTGGAGCTCTGGTCGGTGGCGTGAGGCGCGGTTCGGTCCCCAGGGTTGCGGTGCCCCAGGGTTGAAAACCCTGGGCTGGAACGGCACGAAATCCGCCTTCGCGGATTATGCCGACGCCTCGGCGCGTTTCGTCGACATCGCATCAGCCGCCACCATTGCCCGGGTCGGCGCGATGCCTGCGGATGAGCCCGCGAAGGCGGACTTCGTGCAGTTCCAGCGGCGGGTTTCCAACCCGCCGGATTTGGCGGATTCGAACGGCCATCACGTAGCCAGGAGCACCACGCATGGCGGAGAACTGGCAGGAGAACCTGGTCACCTCGCAGGAGGGGATCGCGCGGATCTGGCGCGAGGTGAAGCGCATCGCGGTGCTGGGGATCAAGACCGAGGCGCAGGCGGGGCAGCCCGCCTTCTACGTGCCCGAGTACCTGCAGCGCGCGGGGTACGAGATCATCCCCGTTCCCGTCTACTTCCCCGACGCTACGCACATCCTGGGGCAGCACGTCTACCGCAAGGTGGCCGACATCCCCGGCGGCGTGGACATGGTGAACGTGTTCCGCCGCTCCCAGGACGTGACGCCCCACGTGGACGACATCCTCGAGGCCAGGCCCAGGGTGGTGTGGATGCAGAGCGGCATCCGCAACGACGAGGCGGCCCGCCGCCTGGCCGAGGCCGGCATCCGCGTGGTGCAGGACCGCTGCGCCATGGTGGAGCACCGCCGCAGCGCCTAGCCCGCTCGCGGTTCGAGCTGGTCGAACGAAACGGGCTCGCGCAGGAATGGCGCGAGCCCGTTTCGTGGCCGCATGGTCGGGAGATTCTCTCCCTCGTGTCGGGATAATTCCTCTTCCGGGGTCGATGGATGCCGCGGCATGTATGTGTGAAGCGCGGTCGGCGACAGGGTCCCGGTCGCGCCGCGCGGGGAAGACGCGTTGCACCACCGGTTCGAGCCGCGCGCGCTCCGCGTCTCCGTGTCGCTGCGTGAGGCGGCCGTTGCCGAAACCGAGGTAGCAGAGAGGCCCCGGTCTCGCGCATACGCGCGCGGCGGGCATTGCCGTTTGTTTTTCCGGGTGCTATATGGGTGTGCTTCCGAGCGGGCCAACGATGCGGGGGTTTCGCGCGGGTGCAGGGGCGCCGCGAACGGCCGGCGGGGACGGACCCCGGCGGGCGGCGCGGCAACGGTTATCTCGGCTCGGGCACACATGAAGAGAGTCGTCACCATCCTGGGGCTCGCGCTGCTCGCGGCTTCCGCCACCTCCTGCCGGAAGTACTCGGCGGACGAGAGCGACGGGCCGGAGCAGCCGATCGCCTTCTACCACAGCGTGCACGCGGGGCAGAACCAGATCCCCTGCATGTACTGCCACTACACCGCCGACCGCTCGGTCGACGCGGGGATTCCCAGCGTGCAGCTCTGCGTGGGGTGCCACGTGCCGGGGAGCAGCATGCCGGGCGCCGTGGCGTCGCAGGCGTCGCTTACCTTCCCCACGGCCGAGCGCGACACGATGTGGAACCGCAACGCCAACCTGCTGGTGGACTACTGGAAGCGCGGCGAGGCCATCCCCTGGGTGCGCATCCACAAGATCCCCGAGCACGCGCACTTCCCGCACTTCATGCACGTGAACGCCGGGCTGCAGTGCCAGACCTGCCACGGCAAGGTGCAGGAGATGAAGAAGGTCTACCAGTTCTCGTCGCTGCGGATGGGGTGGTGCATCGACTGCCACCGCGGCAACACCCCGCTCTCGGCGGCCGAAGAGGCGTCGGTGCAGCAGCGCTCGTCGTTCATCCGCCGGGTGCGCGAGCTCGGGGCCAGGGGGAACGACACGCGCGGGGTGCCCGCCACCCGCCCGCGGCAGCGCGCCACCACCGACTGCGTGGCGTGCCACTACTGATGATCACCGGTCAGGACGGGGCGCGGGCGGCCGGTGCCGCCGCGGACGCTCCCTGTGCCAGGAGCAAGCATGGCTGACGGAATGAAGAGGCGCGACTTCCTCAAGGTGGTGGGGGTGTCGGGGGCGGGGGTCGCGGCCGTGGGGTGCTCCACCCAGCACGTCGACAGGCTCGTTCCCTACGTGGTCCCCCCCGAGGACGTGGTTCCCGGGACGTCCACCTTCTACACCAGCACCTGCCGCGAATGCCCGGCCGGGTGCGGGATCCTGGTGGAGACGCACGAGGGGCGGGTGACCAAGGTGGAGGGGAACCCCGCTCACCCGGTGTCGCACGGCAACACCTGCGCGCGCGGGCAGGCCTCGGTGCAGGGGCTCTACCACCCCGACCGCTACCGCGGCCCCATCGTCGACGAGAGCGACGTCGGCGCGCCGCGCGACGTGAGCTGGAGCGTGGCCGAGCAGCAGGTGGCCGCCCAGCTGCAGGCCGCGCGCGGCTCCATCGTCTACCTCTCCGGCAACTACACGGGGACGATGGCGCGCCTCGCCGACGAGTTCGCCGCCGCCGTCGGCGCGCGCCGCGTGACCTGGGCGCCGCTCGAAGACACGCCGCGCGGGCTCGACTTCGCCGACGCGGACCTGCTGGTGGCGTTCGGCGCCGACTTCCTGGAGACCTGGGGGTCGCCGGTCGACTACGCGTACCAGTTCGCCCAGATGCACGCCTACAGGAAGGGCGGCACGCGCGGGCGCTTCATCTGGGTGGGCCCGCACCGCCCCCTCACCGGCCTGAACGCCGACCTCTGGCTGAGCTGCAGGCCCGGCACCGAGGCGATCGTCGCCGACGCCCTCGCCTCGGGCGACGCCGCCGGCGCGGGCGCGGCGGGGGTGGACGCGCGGAAGCTGCAGACGGCGATCGAGTGGTACCGCGGCTCGCGCCGCGCGGTGGCGCTCGGCCCGGGCGCGGCGCTGCGCTCCTCGGCGGGGACGGCGCTCGACGCGGCGGTGGCGCGGCTGAACCGCGGCGGCGCGGCGGGTCCCGCGGCGCGCCCGGCGGACGCGCGGCCGATCGTGCAGCTGGTGCAGCAGATGGCCGCGGGGCAGGTGAAGGCGATCCTGATCGACGCCTCCAACCCCGTCTTCACCCTTCCCGGCGGGCTGAAGTTCGCGCAGGCGCTGAAGAAGGTGCCGGTGCGCATCTCCTTCTCGAGCTTCCCCGACGACACGTCGCGGATCTGCAACTTCATCCTCCCGCAGAGCCACTTCCTGGAGAGCTGGGACGACTACGCGCCGCAGCCCGGCGTGCTCGACCTGGTGCAGCCCGGGATGCGCCCGGTGTTCAACACCAGGCAGGTGGGCGACGCGCTCCTCTCCATCGCGCAGCGGATGGGCGCCGCGATCCCCTCCGCGGGCGCCGCGCAGACCTACTACGACTACCTGGTCGCCGCCTGGGCCGGCACCGCGTCGGGCTCCGCCTGGCGCGACGCGGTGAAGCGCGGCGGCGTGTTCACCGGCACCGCGCTCCGCGTCTCCACGGGCGCCACCACCGGCGGCCCGCAGCCCGCCACGGCGGCGGCGGTGACCATCACCCCGACCCCCGTTCCCGGCCAGCCCGCGCCGGCGCCCGTGACCGTGGGGCCCACGGCTCCGCCCGCGGGCGCCGCGGCCGCGCCGACCTTCGAGGGTGACGCGAACGGCTACGCGCTGGTGGTCTACCCCAGCTACCGCTTCTACGACGGCCGCACCGCGAACCGCCCCTGGCTGCTGGAGCTGCCGGACCCGGTCACCAAGGTGCCCTGGGACATGTGGGTGGAGGTGCACCCGCGCACCGCGCAGAAGCTCGGCATCGAGCAGGGCGACGTGCTGGAGGTGAAGAGCCCGCACGGCGCCATCGAGCTCCCCGCCTACGTCTGGCCCGGCGTGCGCGACGACGCCGTGGCGATCCAGATGGGGATGGGGCACGAGGGCTTCGGCCGCTGGACCGAGGGGCGCGGCGCCAACCCCATGCGCCTGCTGGGCGGCGCGGTCGACGCCGCCACCGGCGCCTTCGTGAGCTACGGGACGAAGGTCACGCTGCGCGCCACCGGCGACGGCGCGGGCCCGCGCTTCCACGGGCTGTACGAGAACGGCGTGCGCGTGCAGCACGACCGCGAGGTGTCGCAGGCGATCTCGCTCGCGGTGGTGCAGGGCTTCGACGCCCGCGGCCCGGGGGTGATCCCGGGGCAGGAAGAGAAGATCGAGGAGCTGAAGGGGAACGGCGGCTTCAAGCCCGCCGAGACCACCACCGACCCGGCGGGCGGCTACCCCACCCCCGGCACCGAGTACGGCCAGTACGTTCCCGGCGAGACGCGCTGGGCGATGGCGGTGGACCTGGCGCGCTGCATCGGCTGCGGCGCGTGCACGGTGGCGTGCTACGCGGAGAACAACATCCCCGTGGTGGGCCCCACGGAGTACAAGCGCGGGCGCGACCTGAGCTGGCTGCGCATCGAGCGCTACTTCGGGGTGGGGCGCGAGAACGAGGAGGCGTACGGCGACGACGCCACCGACGACGTGCGCTTCCTCCCCATGCCCTGCCAGCACTGCAGCAACGCGCCGTGCGAGCCGGTCTGCCCCGTGTACGCGGCGTACCACACCCCCGACGGGCTGAACGGGCAGGTCTACAACCGCTGCGTGGGCACCCGCTACTGCGCCAACAACTGCCCCTACAAGGTGCGGGTGTTCAACTGGTTCACCTACGAGTTCAGCGAGCCGATGAACTGGCAGCTGAACCCCGACGTGACGGTGCGCGAGAAGGGGGTGATGGAGAAGTGCACCTTCTGCGTGCAGCGCATCCACGAGGGCGAGCGCCGGGCGGCCGTCGAGCAGCGCCACCTGCGCGACGGCGAGGTGGTGCCGGCCTGCGTGCAGGTGTGCCCCACCGAGGTGTTCGTCTTCGGCAACATCCGCGACCCCGAGAGCGCGGTGGCGAAGGCCGCCACCAGCAACCGCGGCTACCGCGCGCTGCAGGAGCTGAACACGCAGCCGGCGGTGGTCTACCTGAAGAAGGTCACGCTGCACGAGCCCAGGAACTCGTCCGAGGCCTCCGAGCCCACGGCCGAGATGGGCGGCACCGAGCACACGCCGCAGGCCGGCGCGGCGCAGGGAGGGCACTGAGATGGCGACCACGACCGACGCGCCGACGGTGATCCGCTCGTCGTTCCACCCGGACGTCGAGAGCTACGAGCAGGTCAACCGCGACGCCGACCGGCTGCTCACCAAGCCCGGGAAGGGGTACCTCGCCCTGCTCGGGATGGCGATCTCGCTGGTGGGGCTGATGGTGATCGCCGAGCTGCACAACATCTGGTTCGGCCTGGGGATGAGCGGCCTCACCAACCCGGTGGGGTGGGGGGTGTACATCACCACCTTCGTGTTCTGGGTCGGCATCGGCCACGCGGGGACGCTGATCTCCGCCATCCTCTACCTCTTCCGCGCGCCCTGGCGGCAGTCGATCTACCGCTTCGCCGAGGCGATGACGGTGTTCGCGGTGCTCACCGCGGCGCTCTTCCCGATCATCCACATCGGGCGCCCCTGGTTCTTCTACTGGCTCCTTCCGCTCCCCAGCCAGCGGCACCTGTGGCCGAACTTCCGCTCGCCGCTGCTCTGGGACGTGTTCGCGGTGACCACGTACCTCACGGTGAGCTCGGTCTTCTTCTACATCGGCCTGATCCCCGACATCGCGGCGGCGCGCGACACGGCCGTCAACCCGATGCGGAAGCGGGTCTACACCATCCTCTCGCTGGGGTGGAAGGGAACCGACCGCGAGTGGCGCCACTTCACCCGGGCGTACCTCTTCCTGGCCGCGCTGGCCACCCCGCTGGTGCTCTCGGTGCACTCCGTCGTGTCCTGGGACTTCGCGGTGTCGATCGTTCCCGGGTGGCACACCACCATCTTCGCCCCCTACTTCGTGGCGGGCGCCATCCTCTCGGGCGTGGCGATGGTGGTCACGCTGATGGTGCCGGTGCACCGCATCTTCGGGCTGGGGGCGTACTTCACCCCCACGCACTACGACCGCCTGGCCAAGCTCCTCCTGCTGACCTCCCTGATCGTGGGGTACGCGTACGGGATGGAGTACTTCATGGCCTACTACTCGGGCGAGCTGTTCGAGCGCGACGTGTTCTGGGACCGCGTGACCGGGCAGTACTGGTGGGCGGGGTGGAGCATGATCACCTTCAACGCCTTCGTCCCGCAGCTGCTGTGGATCCCGCGGATCCGGCGCAACCTGAACGCCTTCTTCCTGATCTCGATCTTCGTGAACATCGGGATGTGGTGGGAGCGCTTCGTGATCATCGTGCCGAGCCTCGCCCACAGCTACGAGCCCTGGAAGTTCATGAACTACCACCTCACCTGGGTGGAGGCGAGCATCCTCCTGGGGAGCTTCGGGTGGTTCTTCATGTGGTTCCTGCTCTTCCTGCGCTACCTCCCGGGGCTCTCGATCGCGGAGATCAAGGAGGTGCTCCCGCCGCCGATGAAGCGGCACGACCCCGAGGAGCACATGGAGCAGATCGACGCCTCGGGTCCGGCGGGGCTCCTCCCGACCGGGTACTTCGACCACGCGGCCAGCCGATGAGCAAGCTTCGCACGGGCGTGCTGGGCGTCTTCCCGCACCTGGACACCGCCACCGAGGCGATCCGGGCGCTGAAGAAGCACGGCTACGAGCTGACGGTGTACGCGCCCACGCCGCGCCACGAGCTCGAGGAGGCGATGGAGACGCCGGAGAGCCCGGTGCGCATCTTCACCCTCACCGGCGCCTTCACCGGCACGGCGGCGGGGACCGCGCTGGCGACCTGGACCTCCATCGACTGGCCGCTGATCGTCGGCGGCAAGGAGATCGTGTCGCTGCCGGCCTTCAGCGTGATCATGTTCGAGCTCACCATCCTGATCGGCGCGCTGTCGACGGTGGCGGGGCTCTTCCTCCTGGCCCGGCTCCCGCACATCGGGCCGCAGGAGGCGCCCATGTACCATCCCTCGTTCACCGGCGGCAACTTCGGCGTGTTCGCGCACGCCCCGCGCGACCGCTACGACGAGGTGCAACGGATCCTCTCCGACGCGGGGAGCGAGGAGGTGCTGGTTGACCACCGCTAAGAGGCTGGCGCTCGCCGCGCTGGCGTGCACGGTACTGCCGGCCTGCACCGACTGGGCGGGCTACGACCTGGACGTGGCCAGCGGGAAGGTGCCGCAGCTGGCCAACATGCGGCGCAGCGTGATCCCCGACCCGTACGCCATGCCGCGCCTTCCCGCGCCGCACACCATCCCCTCGTCTTCGCCGATGGGCGACCTGCCGGCGCACTTCGCCAGCACCGCGCTCGACAGCGTGGCGCCCACGCTGGCGAACCCGTACGCCGGCGGCGCGCCGCCGGCGGTGCTGGCGCGCGGCGCGGTGGTGTTCAACAACAACTGCATGGTCTGCCACGGCCCGCAGGGCGCGGGGAACGGCCCCGTCGTCCAGCCGGCCACGGCGGGCGGCAAGAGCTTCGGCCGCTTCCCCGGCGCCCCCGCCATCGCCGGCCCGCTCACGGCGGGGCGCTCCGACGGCTACATCTACGCGGTGATCGCCGCGGGGCGGGGGCTGATGCCGCCCTACGGCGAGCGGGTGACGCACCCCGACCGCTGGGCGGTGGTGGAGTACCTGCGCACCCTGCAGGCGGCCGCCGGCAACGCGCCGCGGCGCGCGGGCGCCGCCCCCGCTCCGACAACGGCTCCGGCGACCGCGCCGGCCACGACTGCCCCGGCCGCGACGGCACCGGCCGCCGCGCCCGCCCCGGCCCCCGCGGCGCCGCCGGCGCGGCCCTGACCGATCGAGAGAAGAGAAGCGACATGGCGCATTCCGGTGAGATCCCCACCCGCGTTCCCTTCCGGCGGCTCGCCGTTTCCGGGGCGGCGTGGGGTGTCATCGCCCTCCTGGTCCTGGTCGGCGTCGCCACGGTGTTCCTGGGCGGCCTCGACCAGCGTACGTGGCTGGCGAACCACTTCAACTGGCTCTTCTGGTCGTCGGTGGCGGTGGGGATGGTGGTGTTCGCCATCTCGCAGCACATCACCAACTCGCGCTGGAGCTGGCCGCTGAAGCGGCTGGCGCTGGCGGGGGTGGCGTTCCTGCCGATCAGCTTCGTCCTCTTCCTGCTCAAGCTCCCCGGGCGCTACGTCTGGTTCGAGCACTGGTGGGGCGACAAGGTGCAGCACGACCACGTGCTGCGGAACAAGGCCGGGTGGCTGAACCCCACCGGGATGCTGGTGCGCGACATCGTCGGGATGCTCATCCTGTTCGGGATGATGCTCTGGTTCGCGTACCACATGCTGCGCCCGGACCTGCACGGCGCGCCGGGGCCGTCGATCTACCGCACCATCAGCGGCGGCACCTGGCGGGGCGTGGCGGAGGAGGCGCTGCGCTCGCGCAAGCTGGCCATGCGCATCGCCCCCATCACCGCGATCCTGTACGCGCTGGTGTGGGGGGTGATCGCCATCGACCAGGCGATGACCATGCTGCCGCACTGGTTCAGCACCATGTTCCCGGTCACCTTCCTGGTCAGCGCCTTCCACTCGGGGCTGGCGATGACGGCGATCCTGATGGTGCTGGCGCGCCGCCACTTCCGCTTCGAGGACTACATCGGGGCGCAGCAGCTGCACGACATGGGGAAGATGATCTTCGCCTTCGCCGTGTTCTGGATGTACGTGAACTGGTCGCAGTACGTGGTGATCTGGTACGGCCTCCTCCCGCACGAGCAGGAGTTCTTCGTCCAGCGCTTCCACCACCCCTTCGCGGTGGTGGTGGAGGTGATGGTGTCGTGCGTGTTCGTCTTCCCCTTCCTGGCCCTCCTCCCACGTGCGCCGAAGAAGGTGCCGGGCGTGCTGGCGGGGGTGGCGGCGGTGGTGGTGATCGGGCACTGGCTGGAGCGCTTCCTGATCACCTACCCGTCGGTGTGGAACACGGCGGAGCACCCGGGGCTGCCGCTGGGGCTCCCGGAGATCGGGATCGCGCTGGGCTTCGCGGGGCTGTTCTTCGGCTGCATCGCGTGGTTCCTGAGCACCTTCCCGGTGCTCCCCTCGCCGGCGCAGCTCGCCACGATCCCGCGGCTCACGGTGGAGCTTCCCATCCGCGCGGTGGCGCACTCGTCCTGAGGCACCGCGCAGGTGCGTCAGCGGTCCCGCGGCTCGTCGAGAGCTGCGGGACCGCTGGCTTTTACGGCAAGGCTTTCTCACGCAGAGGCGCAGAGGAACAGAGAGAAACATGGCGGCGTGCACCGCGGCACGATCGCGCAGTTGGTGCCGTGGCGCATTATGGACGGACTTGACGACGGTGGGGGAGGCACAGTAGTTTAACGTCCGGGTTTGGGTCGGACAGGGCTCGGGGGATCTCATGGCTTCTGCACACGATGTCGCGGCGTACATCCTGTCCCGGGAGGGGAGGATGACGGCGATGAAGCTCCAGAAGCTGGTCTACTACTCGCAGGCGTGGTCCGTGGTGTGGGACGAGCGCCCGCTCTTCCCCGAGAAGATCGAGGCGTGGGCGAACGGCCCCGTGGTCCGCGAGCTGTACGACGCGCACCGCGGATCGTTCGAGGTCGGCGAGTGGCCCCGGGGAGATGCGCGGCACCTCACCCGCGAAGAGCGGGAGACGGTCGATGCCGTGCTCGGCTTCTACGGGAGCAAGTCGGCCCAGTGGCTCAGCGACCTGACGCATCGCGAGCAGCCCTGGCTCTCCGCCCGGCGCGGGCTGCCGGACGGCGAACGCGGGAACCGTGAAATCACGCTGAGCTCGCTCGAGGAATACTACAGCAGCCTTCCGGAGGCGGACTGACCCGTGCCGCCCCGGCATCGGAAGCCCACGTTCGCGGACAGCCTCACCCCGAAGGCGGAGCGGAAGCCGCGGATCACGCCGGAGAGCGATCGGGACCGGAGGCTCGTCTGGCTCGTGGGGAAGATCGACTTCGATGGGCCCTGGTGCTGGAAGATGATGGACCTCTCCACGCTGCACCGGGTGCACGAACGGCTGTCGGCATTCGAGCGCATGACCATCGTCAGACGATACGGTGCATGGGGCTTACGGAGGGATCTAGCGGCGGCCAGGACACCCCAAGCCCGGAGAGTGGCGTCCCGCATTCGCGAGGATGGCGCGAGAATGGACGGGAGTTGAGGCGGCTCGCGGCTGATTTTGACTAGGTAGAGCAGCATGAGAAACGCGTCCGCTTTCCCCAAGCTGTTTCGTTTCCCGATGAATGTATACAACAGGTCTCTTGCATAAATGCCGTAATCACGGCACTATCCATTAAGTTGGGTGTAAAACACGCGCTAACGAAACCGAACGGAAGGCCGCAGCAGGTGCGCGTCTCGTTAACAAGAACGGCTCGCGCGACGCCCCGAAGGGGACACCATGGGTAGCCCTGCGGAGGGACGTATGAAGACTCTGAGCAAGAACGCCCAACTCCTGGCCCATATCCTCACTCGCGTCGGGGGTATGGGCGTTACCAGGTTGCTAAAACTGGTGTATGTGGCCGATTTGGAGTCGCGGCGGCTTAGGGGTAGGCCCGTATCTACGCTACGCTTTTACTTCCACCGCCACGGGCCGTTTGACTCCGCATTTTACTCCGCACTTGAAGAGTTGACGTGCGAGGGTCTTGTTAAAGAGTCGGGCGTTTGGCACCCTGACGGAAGCCGCGAGCGGAGCCTGGCACTGCAAGCGGAAGTGCCCTTGGCGCTAGATGCTGTGGACGTTCACATTCTAAACGGAGTGTGCGACACGTACGGCAGAATGCCGCTCTCCGATCTTCTTGCGAGGGTATACGAGTCTCCGCCCATGCGTGGGCTTGAACGGGGCAACACGCTTCCCATGGATATCGTTGATAACCGGGACAGGAAGGAAATCGGCTTCGACATAGAAGCGCTAATCGCCGCTCAGCAAGAGGCGGAGAGCGGGAATTACGTAACCGGAGCGGATTTCTTCGATGGGCTTCGAGCTAAGATTGCCGCCCGAAGTTAGGCGACAGATCGAAGAGTATATCGACAGGTTTGACGTTGAGTTTCAGATGGAAGCCCTCGCCACGATTCGCGACCATCTGGAACGACTTGCAGAGAACCCGAGTCTTCTAGGGCGCACGCCTAGTCAAACGTTCGGGTTCCCTGTCTACGTGTTCTCTATGAGGGTTGGCGGCGTTGGATACGCCGTCCGCGTAGCCTACTGCTACTCCCAAGATGAGAAGGCCATCATCATCACTGGAGTTGGACAACAGCTCTTGTAACCAAGGCGTTCAATCATTGAACGAGAGGGTTAAAACGTGCGCCGGGGGCGCTCCATCATCGGAGCGCCCCCGGCGCACGTTTGGGGGTTGGTTTCGGATCGCTCTCGCGCCGTTCCATCCTACCTAACCCTTGTATATTCATGCATGTGGGTGGATTCAATCCCCCTTGTCGTTAGGTACATACTTACGCTCGGGATCTACGAATACGACGAGGTGCTGTCGCTGCGCGTGACGAAGGCGGAGCGCGTCTGGGGGCTGAAAGCCCCGGTTGGAATCGATCTGCTGTGGTGGGACCCGGCGCACAGCGTCTATCCGATGAACGTCGCAGACAACTGAACGGTCCCGCGGCTCGTCGAGAGCCGCGGGGCCGCTGGCTTTTACGGCAACGGCCGTCTCACGCAGAGGCGCAGAGGAACAGAGAGGCACGGCGGCTCTCTCCGCGACCCCGCACCGGCAGCGCGATCGCCGAGATCGCTCGGGTTTCTGCAGGGCTCACGTTCACCACGGCATCAAGCCCCTCCCGGTACGGGAAAAGGGCTTGCGCTCTCGGGCGCAGGGAGAGGGCGCCGGGGCCGCGGCTCGAGCGTCAGCGCGGCCAGCCGGTCTGCGGGAGGGCGGGGGTGATGCGGAGCGCGTTCTGGTAGTAGAGCTTCTTCAGCACCGGGTCGGGGAGGTCGATGCCGTAGAGCTTCCAGAAGGCGTGGTAGGGGCGGTAGTAGTCGAAGTAGTCGTCCTGCGTCTCGAAGACGCGCCAGTAGTACGGGTACTCCTCCGGCTGGAACGAGTCCTTGCCGAAGAGGATGCGGTCCTGGTAGCGGATGAAGAAGTCGTGTGCGGCACGCGGCTGGCGCCCGATGTCGTAGAGGACCGCGCCGACCTCGGTGTAGACGTTTGGCATCGCGTCCAGCATCCTGGCCAGGCGCGGCAGGTCGTTCGCGTGCCACCCCATGTGCGCGGCGACGAAGGTGGTGCGCGGGTGGCGGCGGAACAGGTTGTCGCGCTCCGTCATGAGCTGCTCGAAGCTCGGAAACCGGTCCTGCGGATAGCGGCGGTTGGGGAAGAGCGCGAGCTCGAGCCAGCGCTCGTTGGTGTTGTCGATCTCGCGGAAGAACTCCTGCGGATCGGCCGTGTGGATGAACACGGGGATGCGCAGCCGCGCGCACGCCTCCCACACCGGGTCGAGCTCGGGATCGTCGATGCGCAGGCGCGTGCCGTCCGCCTTCCGGATCGAGAGCCCCAGGCTCTTGGAGATCTCGCCCACCCCCACCGCGCCCGCGGCGACGTCGGCTTCGAGCTGGCGCACGGCGCGCGCGGCCCAGCCGGGTCCCACGCCGCTGAAGTCGATGCCGGCGAGCACGCGAACGCGGTCGCGCATGCCGGACGTGGCGCGGATCGCCGCCACCATGCTGCGCAACTGCTCGCCGCTGACGTTGTCGGCGACCACCATCATGCGCACGCCGATGCCGTCGAGCGACGTGCCGAGACGGGCGAGGCCCTCGGGCGTGCCGGCGAGCCCGGCGGGATGGCCGTGGAAGTCGATCGCGGGAAACTTCGCCCGAGGCACCAGGTGCGCGGTGGTGACCAGCGTGGAGCGCGGGCGATAGTCCACGATGCTCGGCGGCGGGAGCTGGGGCGCCTGGCAGCTGTGGGGGCGGACCTCGGTCATCCCGGCCGGACAGGGCTCGCCGGGCTGGACCGTGACGCCGCCGTTTCGCTGCGCGGCCGCGCGTGCGTGCACGAGGAACAGCGCGGCCAGGCCGCCGAGGACTGCGATACGACGCATGATGGTCTCCAGGTAGGGCTCAGCGTGCAATCCGCGGCGTGGGCACGGCGTCGAAGCTCTGCGCTCGCTCATGTGGCGCCGCCGGCCTCTTCCCACAAGGGGGAGGGGGATATTGGGTCGAAGGTCGAGGCCAGCCCGCGATTGCGCCGCGGGTGCACCGGCGATTGCACCGGGTTGGAAACCCGGGCTACAACCACACGAAATCCGCCTTCGCGGATTCCCCCGCGCGGCCGTGGAGCGGGGCCGGGTATTCCGCACGCGTGCCGTCCGCGTCGCGGAGTGGATGCCTCACGATCGTCAGCGCGTGCCGCGATGCCCGAGGTGCAGTCCGCGAAGTCGGACTTCGTGTTGTTGTAGCCCGGATTTCCAATCCGGTGATTCCAATCCGGTGATTCCAATCCGGCGCTGCAACCGGACCGTCCACGGGCGGACCGCCTCGCGTCGCGCCGGGTATTCGTTGCAGTTCGGCAGATGGCGCACAGGTTGCAACCTCGCCGACGGTTGCGCGCTCCGCGCGGTGCGTGGGCGACGCGCTCGAGATCGATCCACCCGCATGACCCGCATGACCCTGCACTTTGCCGCGCGGCCGCTGGCCGTGCTCGCGGCCACGCTCGCCCTCGGCGCCTGCGCGGGGCGCACGCCGGCGCCGGCCGCCGTCCCCGCGCCCGAGCCGGAGCCGCAGCCGGTCGCCATCGACCCGCTCCGCCCCCCGGTGCGCGCCGACCACAAGTACGTGGTGGTCGACGTGGAGCACAACGAGCTGCGCTTCATGGACGGCGAGCGCGTGCTCTGGCGCGCGCCCGTGGGCACCGGCACCGGCTTCCGCCTTTCCACCCCCGGCCAGCGCTGGCAGTTCACCACCCCCACCGGCACGCGCTACGTGCAGTTCAAGCAGCTCGATCCGCCCTGGTTCCGGCCGGACTGGTGGTACCACGAGAACAAGCTCCCCGTCCCCGCGCAGGACTCGCCGGCGCGCAAGGAGGAGGGGGGCCTCGGCGCCGCCGGGGTCTTCCTGGGCGACGAGATCGCCATCCACGGCACCGACAAGCCGGAGCTGCTGGGGCGGCGCGTGAGCCACGGCTGCATCCGCCTGTCGAACGCCAACGCGCTGCGGCTCTTCCACGACGTGCAGGTGGGGACGCCGGTGGTGATCGTCGGCCAGGCCGAGGTGCTGGGCGAGCAGCCGGACAGCGTGGCCCGCTTCACCCGGCACACGCCGTCGCGCGGGCGCGGGCCGGTGCTCTACCGCAACCCGATGGACCGGCTGGCGACCCCCGCGCTGCTCACCCGCCTCGACCGGCTGCTGGCGGCCACGGCGCCGGACGACTCGTCGTGGACGCTCGCCGCCAGCGCGCTGCTGGAGCGGGGACTGACGACGGACGCCCCGGCGCTGCGCGGGCTGCTGGACCGCGCGGGGAAGGCCGAGCCCGAGGCGCGGCGCCGCGAGTTCGCCGACTTCCTGGCCGACGCCTTCTCGCGCGGCGCGCTGCGCACCGTGGTCTCGCTGAACCGCATCACCCCCGAGGGACGGCAGCGGGCGGTGGAGGAGATCGTCGACGCCACCATGTCCCTCTACCACGGCCCGCTCGACCACCCGCTGGCGCCCTGGCCCACCCGGCGCGTTCCCGTCACCCGCCTGGGCCCCGAGGGGCAGGCGGGGTGGAAGGCGCTGCAGGAGGCCGAGGCCGCGTACCGCGCCCGCTACGCCGGCGGCGCGCCGGCGCGGACCGCGGGGTCGCGGTGACGGCGCGCGCGAACGGCTCGCTGCTCGGGCGCCAGGACCTGCACTGCCACACCACCATGTCCGACGGGCGGCTCCCGCTCGCGCGGGTGGTGGAGCTCGCGGCGGAGCGCGGCGTGCAGGTGGGGATCGCCGACCACGTCTCCACCCGCAACCCGGAGATGATGGTGGCCACCCGCGCCGAGCTGGACGCGTACCTGGAGGCAATCGAGGCGGCGCCGGTCTTCCGCTCGGCCGAGTTCTGCTGGTGCGACACGCTCTGGAGCGAGCTGCCGGACGAGGTGATGCGGCGCTTCGACTACCGCATCGGCTCCAACCACGGCTTCTGGCTCCCGGACGGCTCGGTGGGCTCGCCCTGGTGGGAGCGCCTCCCGCCGCCCTGGAACGAGCGGCCGCAGGCGCTGATGGAGCTGCTGGTGCTGAACCTGTGCGACATGGTCCGCACCATGCCCATCGAGATCGCGGCGCACTCCACCTTCATCCCGGCGGCCTTCGGCGCGCTGGAGCCGGACGTGCACGCGTGGTGGACGGAGGCGCGCGAGGACCGCTACGTGGAGGCGCTGGCGGAGAGCGGGGTGGCGCTGGAGATCTCGAACCGGTACCGTCTTCCGCACGACCGCCTGCTGGTGAAGGCGCTGGGAGCCGGGGTCCGCTTCTCGCTGGGAAGCGACGGGCACTCGGAGAAGCAGGTGGCGGCGCTCGACTGGGCGACCGAGACGGCGCGGCGGGTCGGGGTGACGGAGGCGCAGCTGTTCGTGCCCGAGCGGCGGGGCTGAAGGGGAGAGGTACCGGGCCGTGGACTTCATGCGGAGGAGGGGTTGATGGAGCGAGGAGAAGACCCGCGGCCGGAGTACGGGCGCGACGAGGTGCGGGGGCTCGGCGACGCGGAGCCGCGCTACGATCCGGCGCGGGTGGAGCGGGCGCCGGCGGACGCGGCCGCCCGCGGCGGGCCCGTCTGGGGCGACGACGACGCGGAGGGCGACGACCGCATGGAGCGGGCGCGGCGCGACCCCTCCAAGGTGCGCGCGGAAGACACCGAGCCGTACGTGGGGCTGCAGTACGTGGCGCGCCTCTTCAAGGTGGTGGCGATGGTGGTGATCGTCGCCTTGACCGCCGAGATCGTGGCCGCGCTGGTGATGGAGGGCCCCGACGCGCTCCTTCCGCTCTTCCTGGAGCTGCTGCAGGGGGCGGTGCTGGCGGCGGTGCTCTGGGGCGCCAGCGACCTGACGCTGCTCTTCATCGACGTGGGCCACGACGTGCGCGCCCAGCGCGTGCTGCTGGGGCGCATGTCGGCGCGGCTGGGGGGCGGCTTCGACGCCTCCGAGCCGCCGCAGCAGCAGGTGCGGCGCGCGCCGCGCTCGCCGGGCGACGGGTACGCGGGCTAGCAAACGGCGGTCTCACGCAGAGCCGCGGAGAGGCGCGGGGAGAGCCGGGGCGGTTCTCCCGCGCCTCCGCGGCTCTGCGTGAGGCATTTTCGGTGGAGACGGGGATGAGCGAGGCCGAATCGCTCGACGAGATACCCGAGGGCGCGCGGGCGGCGCTGGAGGGGATCGTCGTCGTGCTCTGGCAGACGCAGGACCACGTGAACGTCGCGGGGACCATCCGCGCGATGAAGAACTTCGGGCTCGCGCGGCTGCGGCTGGTGAGCCCCGCGCTCTGGGACCCGTGGCGCATCGAGGGGATCGCCCACGGCACGCAGGACGTGGTCGCGCGCACCGAGCTCTTCGACACGCTGGAGGAGGCGCTGGCCGACTGCCAGTACGTGGTGGGGATGACAGCCCGCGCGCGCCGCGCCAAGCGCGCCGTCGCCCGGCCGCGCGACCTGGCGCCCGAGCTGCTGGCGCGCGGCCGCGAGGCGACCGGGGGAGCCGTGGGGCCGGTGGCGCTCCTCTTCGGGCGCGAGGACAAGGGGCTCTCGAACGAGGCGCTGGACCTCTGCCACCGCACCTGCATCATCCCCACCAACCCCGGCCACGCCTCGCTGAACCTGGCGCAGGCGGTGCTGCTGACCGCGTATGAGCTGTGGATGGCCGCCGCGGGAGGGGCGCAGGAGTTCCGCCCGCCGCGCCGCACGGCGCCCCCGCCCTCGGTGGAGTTCCTGGAGATCGTCTTCGCCGACCTGGAGCGCGCCCTCTGGGCGATCGACTTCTTCAAGACGCGCAACAGCGAGAGCGTGATGCGTACGCTGCGCGAGCTGGTGCGCCGCGCCGACGTCGACCACCGCGAGGCCGGCTTCATCCGCGCCATGGCCATCGAGGTGATCAAGTACCTCAAGCGCGCCGGCGCCTACGAGGAGCGCGGGCCGACGGCGGAGGCCAGGCCATCGGTGGAGGGCGGACCGTCGGCGGAGGGAGAGGCGGCGGCGGAGGGCGAGGCGGCGGTGGAGGGCGAGGCGGAGGTGGGGGAAGCGGAGGGTTGAGCGCGGCGCGCGGCCCCCGCGTTGCACCGGGTTGCACCGGGTTGGAAACCCGGGCTTGAACGACACGAAATCCGCCTTCGCGGATTCCCCCGCGCCGCTGCGGGCGTGACGCGGGTCCATCGCACGCGCGCAGGCGTACACACGATCACCCGCGCATCGCCGGGATGTCGAGGCCGCAGTCCGCGAAGGCGGACTTCGTGTTGTTGTAGCCCGGATTTCCAATCCGGTGCGATGCCGGTTGCGATCCGCTGCATGCCGAACCCGGTGCTTCCCTCCGCAGGCATCTTGCTCCACCCCCCGCCGCGACGCAGCTTGTCCTGCGACGGAATCCATCGCACGCACCCTCCGCGGACCCATGCTCGACGATCTCAAGAAGCTCTTCAGCCAGGCGTGGGACTCGTTCATCGCCGAGGTGGGGCGGCGCGAGCCGGCGGACCAGGTGGCGAGCCTGCTCGGGGCCATGCGCCGCGAGATGGTGGAGGTGCGCGCGCAGCTCCCCCTGCTGGAGCAGAACTACAACGCCGCCGTCACGGAGCTGGAGCACGAGCGCGTGCGCCTGGAAGCCACGGTGCGCCGCCGCGGCCAGGCCGAGCGCATCCACGACGCCGAGACGGTGCGCGTGGCCACGGAGTTCGAGGAGAAGCACCGCCGGCGCATCGCCGTGCTCGAGGACAAGGTGCGCGCCGCCCGCGCCGAGTGGGAGCTGCGCCGCGACGAGGCGCAGGAGATGATGCACCGCTACAAGGAAGCCGACGCCAACCGCTTCGTCCTCCTCTCCGAGCTGAGCCGCCAGGGCGCGCGGAGCCGCATCGACGCGGCCATGGGCGGCACCCCGGTCGACGACTTCGCGCGCGCCGAGGAAAAGATCGAGCACGACAGCGCCTACGCCGACGCGCTCGACGAGATGGCCGGCCCCCCGCCGCCCCGCCGCCCCGCCCCCGAAGACGTCGACGACCGCCTCGCCGAGCTGAAGCGGCGGATGGGGATGTAGTCTCCGTGCGATGCGGGGTCCGCAGATCCCTCACCCGAAAAACAGGAAAGACAAACTGCCGTCTCACCTGTTTTTCGACCTCTCCCAACTGCGGGAGAGGTGAACAGCAACAGCGACGGCAACAGGCACGAAGCCAGGGCACGCAGCCGCGAGCGCAGCGAGCCTGCAGTCACCCTCTCCCGGCAGTTCGGGAGAGGGTCGGTTCGGGCGGACGCGCAGGAGCGTCAGCGTGAGCCGGGCTCGTTGTCCGCCCGAACCGGGGTGAGGGGCAGTCGGAGCGCCGGAGCGATCGACCGCTCTGGCGCTTTTTCACCTCTCCATCCCAAGAAACATCTGTTTTCGGAACTGTCTGTTCAAAGCTGTCCATTCTTCTACAAAGAAGCTTGCCCGCCGGCGGTGGGACGCCGCGACTGACCGGCCGTCGCTCTTCGTCGCCGATCACGCCAAACTCGCCTCCCGTCCACTTCCGCGAAAGGTACAAACCTTTGTGAATAGGGTACTTAGATGAACATTGCGTAGATCCGCGCAGGATCTTCACTTAACGCTGCGACTCACAAAGGCACGCATGTTGCCACTCCCTCGCGCCCGATTCTGCTCGGCACACGGTAGAATCGAAGGCAGGGTCGCGTCCGGTTTTCCCTGTGCACTCCGGTCACATGCTGAGCTCTCCACCCCCGGTCGAAGCCGCTGAGGCGGCGGCGCTCCGTGGAAGCCTCTTCACCGACCTCGACCGCCTCGCCTTCGCGCTGGAGATGGAGGCCGCGGAGCTGCTGGAGCGCGGGGCCGAGGCCGAGGCGGCGCGGGTGCAGGAGCAGCGGCTGGGGGTGCGGCTGGCGCAGCGGCTGGTGGCCGGCGTGTGGGCGGGCGAGGTGGACGGGCGGCTGCAGCGCTGGGCGGCGGCGTACGAGGCGCGGCTGGCTCCCGCGTCCGCCTGACCAAATCAAAACCATCTCCCGGGGACGCCAGGCTCCGGGAAGTCGCACGCATCGACCCTCGTCCCCGTAGATTGGGAACTCGTCCACGGGGAGGTCGAAGGATTCACGCTACAGCGGAGGGGCTTCAGTGGCTCGCAGAGTTCTGGTGACGGGCGGGGCGGGGTTCGTGGGGAGCCACCTGGTGGACGCGCTGCTCGCCCGGGGCGACGCGGTGCGCATCCTCGACAACCTCGACCCGCAGGTGCACGGGCCCGCGCAGCGGGTGCCCGCGTGGGTGCCCTCGGAGGCGGAGCTGATCCGCGGCGACGTGCGCGACGTGGAGACGGTGCGGCGCGCCCTGGCCGGGGTCGACACCGTCTACCACCTGGCGGCGGCGGTGGGGGTGGGGCAGTCGATGTACCAGGTGGCGAGCTACACCGCGGTCAACACCCTGGGCACCGCCAACCTGCTGCAGGCGCTGGTGGACGACCGCGGCCAGGTGGAGCGGCTGGTGGTCGCCTCGTCCATGTCGATCTACGGCGAGGGGCGCTACACCCGCCCCGACGGGCGCGAGCCGCGCGTCTCCGCCCGCTCGCTGGAGCAGCTCCGGCGCCACGAGTGGGAGCTCTCCGACCCCGACGGCGTCGAGCTCGCCCCCGCCCCCACCGACGAGGGAAAGGCCCTCGAATCCACCTCCATCTACGCGCTCACCAAGGCCGACCAGGAGAAGATGGTCCTGATGATCGGCGAGGCGTACGGCATTCCCAGCGTGGCGCTGCGCTTCTTCAACATCTACGGGCCGCGGCAGGCGCTCTCCAACCCCTACACCGGGGTGGCGGCCATCTTCAGCTCGCGGCTGCTGAACGGCCAGGCGCCGCTGATCTACGAAGACGGCGAGCAGCGCCGCGACTTCGTGAGCGTGCGCGACATCGTGCGGGCGCTGCTGCTGGCGGCGCAGGAAGAGGCGGCGGTGGGGAAGGCGCTGAACGTGGGCTCCGGGCGCGCGGTGACGGTGCGCGAGGTGGCGGAGACGCTGGCGCGGGTGCTGGGGAGCGAGGTGGAGCTGGAGGTGACGGGAAAATACCGGGTGGGCGACATCCGCAACTGCTGGGCGGACATCTCGCTCGCCCGCGAGGTGCTGGGCTACGAGCCCGCGGTGAGCTTCGAGCAGGGGATGGAGGAGCTGGTGGGGTGGCTCAGGGAGCAGGAGCGGCCGGAGAGCGCGGTGGAGGCGCACGCCGCCGAGCTCGCCGCGCGGGGACTCACGCTGTGAGGGAGAGACGATGAAGGGGAAGGGCGATTCCATCCTGGTGACCGGCGGCGCCGGGTTCGTGGGCTCCAACCTGGCCGACGCCCTGCTCTCCGCCGGGGAGACGGTGATCGTGGCGGACAACTTCAGCCGCGAGGGCGTGCGCATGAACGCCTCCTGGCTGAAGCGCCGCCACGGCGAGCGGGTGCGCGTCGAGACCGCCGACGTGCGCGACGCGGCGCGGATGCGCGCGCTGGTGCGCGAGTGCAGGCAGGTCTTCCACCTGGCGGCGCAGGTGGCGGTCACCACCTCGCTCAGCGACCCGCGGGCGGACCTGGAGACCAACGTGCTCGGCACCTTCAACGTGCTCGAGGCGGCGCGGAGCCTGGCCACCCCGCCCGCGCTCCTCTTCACCTCCACCAACAAGGTCTACGGGGGGATGGACGACGTGCCGGTGAAGCTCGACGGCGACCGCTACGTCTACGCCGACGGCCGCCCGGGGATCGGCGAGGACGCGCGGCTCGACTTCCACTCGCCCTACGGCTGCAGCAAGGGCGCGGCCGACCAGTACGTGCACGACTACGCGCGCATCTACGGGATCCCGGCGGTGGTCTTCCGCATGAGCTGCATCTACGGCACCCGGCAGTTCGGCACCGAGGACCAGGGGTGGGTCGCCCACTTCGGGCGGGCGATGCTGCGCGGCGAGCCGCTCACCATCTACGGCGACGGCTGCCAGGTGCGCGACATCCTCTGGATCGAAGACCTCGTGCGCGCCATGCGGCTGGCGATGGAGAAGATCGACACCGTGGCCGGCGAGGTGTTCAACCTGGGCGGCGGGCACCGCAACGCGGTCTCGGTGCGCGGGGTGATCGAGCGGCTGCGCGACATCACCGGCGCCGACGTGCCGATCAGGCGCGCCGACTGGCGGCCGGGCGACCAGAAGATCTACGTCTCCGACACCTCGCGCGCCGAGCGGGTGCTGGGGTGGAGGGCGGAGACGAACTGGCAGGCGGGACTGGAGAAGCTGGCCGGCTGGCTGGAGGAGGCGAACCTCGACACGCCCGTGGCGCGGACGGTGGTCGCGCCGGCGCTGGTGGCGGGGTGAGCGCGATGCTGACGGCGACGGACACGATGCGCGCCGCGCGCCTGGCGGGGCCGGGGCGGGTGGTGCTGGAAGAGGTGAAGCTCCCCGAGCCCGGGCCGGGGCAGGTGCGCATCCGCCTGGAGGGGTGCGGCGTCTGCGCCAGCAACCTCACCCCCTGGGGCGGGGCGGAGTGGATGCGGTATCCCACCGACCCCGGCGCGCTGGGGCACGAGGGATGGGGGACGGTCGATGCGCTCGGCGAGGGCGTCGACGGGCTCGCCGCGGGGCAGCGGGTGGCGGCGCTCTCGTACGCCGCGTACGCGGAGTACGACCTGGCGGACGCCTCCGCCGTGGTGCCGCTCCCGGCGGCGCTCGACGGGCAGCCGTTCCCCGGCGAGCCGCTGGGGTGCGCGATGAACATCTTCCGCCGCAGCGGCATCTCCGCGGGGCAGACGGTGGCGATCGTCGGCGTCGGCTTCCTCGGCGCGCTGCTCACGCGGCTGGCGAAGGATGCCGGGGCGTTCGTGATCGCCATCTCCCGGCGGCCGTTCTCGCTCGACGTGGCCCGCGACATGGGCGCGGACGAGCTCGTGCCGCTGGACGACCACTGGAAGATCATCGAGCGGGTGAAGGAGATGACGGGCGGCGCCTTCTGCGACCGGGTGATCGAGGCGGTGGGGAAGCAGTGGCCGCTGGACCTGGCGGGGGAGCTGACGCGCGAGCGGGGGCGCCTCGTCGTCGCGGGCTATCACCAGGACGGGCCGCGGCAGGTGAACATGCAGCTCTGGAACTGGCGCGGGATCGACGTGATCAACGCCCACGAGCGCGACCCCCGGGTCTACGTGGACGGCATCCGCGCCGCGGTCGACGCGGTGGCCTCGGGGCGGCTGGACCCGTCGCCGCTCTACACGCACACCTTCCCGCTCGACCGCCTGGGCGACGCGCTCGACGCCACCCGCGACCGGCCGGACGGGTTCCTGAAGGCGCTGATCACGATGGGCTGATGCCGAACTCGGCTGAAGGGTGGTTTCCCGGATCGTGGTGGACGGGCGAATGAATTCGCGGCAACAACTGCCCGAAGTCCGCCTTCGCGGACTCGTGGCCGCAGTTGGCATTGCGTCGGAACAACCCTCGTAGTTGCCTCGGAGTGGGCCACGGACGGGGTTCGAAGAGTAAGTGAGGAAGCGAGTCCGCGAAGGCGGACTTCGGGCCTTTGTTGCCGCGGTTTCAACCGCCGGGGGGCCCACCACCGAGTTCAATCGATATGAGAGAGTTTCTGTGACCGGTCTTCTTGCCCCGACCTCCGCCGGTGAGCTCGCGCACTCCGGCGCTACGGAGCGCTCCGTGCCGCGCCTGGGCTTCCTGGGCGTCGGCTGGATCGGCCGGCACCGCATGGAGGCGATCGCCGACACCGGCGTGGCCGAGATCGCCGCGATCGCCGACAACTCCACCGAGGTGATGGCCGCCGCGCGCAACGCCGCCCCCTCGGCCGAGCTGGCGGCCGGGCTCGACGACCTGCTGGCGATGGGGCTGGACGGCATCGTCATCGCCACCCCCAGCGCGCTGCACGCCGAGCAGTCCATCCGCGCGCTGGAGAGCGGGGCCGCCGTCTTTTGCCAGAAGCCGCTCGGCCGCACCGCCGCCGAGGCGCGGCGGGTCGTCGACGCCGCGCGCGCGGCCGACCGCCTTCTCTCCGTGGACTTCAGCTACCGCTTCACCGAGGGGATGCGCGCCATCCGCGAGCGCATCCGCGCCGGCGAGCTGGGCGAGGTATTCGCGGTGGACCTGGTCTTCCACAACGCCTACGGGCCCGACAAGGCGTGGTTCTACGATCCCGCCCTCTCCGGCGGGGGGTGCGTGATGGACCTGGGGGTGCACCTGGTCGACCTGGCGCTCTGGGCGCTCGGCTGGCCGTCCGTCGACGAGGTCCGGGGGCGCTTCTACCGCGAGGGCGCGCTCCTTCCTCCATCCCCCGACGTCTGCGAGGACTACGCGACCGCGACGCTGGGGCTCGCGGGAGGGCCGACCGTCGGTCTCACCTGCTCCTGGCGCGTCTCCGCGGGGCAGGACGCGGTGATCGAGGCGGCGTTCTACGGCACCGGCGGCGGCGCGGCGCTCAAGAACGTGGGCGGCTCCTTCTACGACTTCACCGCCGAGCTCTACCACGGCACCGCGCGCGAGACGCTCGCCTCGCCGCCGGACGCGTGGGGCGGGCGCGCGGCGGCGGACTGGGCGCGGCGGCTGGCGGAGGGGGAGCGCTTCGACCCGGCGTGCGAGCGGCTGGTGGAGGTCGCGCGGGTCCTGGACCGCATCTACGGGCGATGAGGATCCTGCTCACTACCGACACCGTTGGCGGGGTCTGGGACTACACCGTCACCCTGGCGCGGCAGCTCGACGCCCTGGGCTGCGAGGTGCTGATCGCCGCCATTGGCGAGCCGAGGGACGAGCGGCTGGCGCACGTGCCCGCGGGCGTGCAGGTCACCTCGCGCGGCTACCGCCTGGAGTGGATGGAGGGCGCCGCCGGCGACGTGCGCGAGGCGGCGCAGTGGCTGCGCGAGCTGTCGCAGCTCTGGGCGGCCGACGTGGTGCACCTGAACCAGCTCGCCTACGCCGCCTTCGGCTTCCCCGCCCCCATCGTCACCGTGGCGCATAGCGACGTGCTCTCCTGGTGGACGCACGTCCGCGGCACCCGGGCGCCCCCCGGGTGGGCCGAGTACGCGCGCTGGGTGGGCGACGGCCTGCGCGCCTCCGACGCCGTCGTCGCGCCGACGGCGTACCAGGCGTCGCTCCTCGCGCGGTACTACGGCGTCCACGACACGCGCGTCATCCACAACGGCGCGGAGCCCCCCGCGGGCGAGCCGCCGGCGAAGGACGAGCCGCTGGTGCTCTGCGTCGGCCGCGCGTGGGACGAGGGGAAGGGCGTGGACCTGCTGGACGCGGCGGCGGGGATGCTCGGCCCCGGCTTCCCCCCCGTCCACCTGCTCGGCGAGGCGGTGGCGCCGCACGGGAGCGAGTTCCGGGCGAGCAACCTGGTGATGCACGGCCGCGTGGAGCGCGCCGAGGTGGACGGCTGGATGCGCCGCGCGACCGTCTACGCGGCCCCGTCGCGTTACGAGCCGTTCGGGCTGGCGCCGCTGGAGGCCGCGCTGAACGGGTGCGCGCTGGTGCTGAGCGACGTCGGCACCTTCCGCGAGCTCTGGGATGGCTGCGCGGAGTTCTTCCCCGGCGGCGACGCGGCGGCGCTCGCCGACGTGCTCGCGGGGCTGGCCGACGATCCGGCGCGCGTGGCCAGGATGGCGGAGCGGGCGCGGGGGCGGGCGCTGCGGCGGTACGGGGCGGCGCGGATGGCGGCGGAGTACGTGGCGCTCTACCGCGAGGTCGCCGCGCGGCCGGAGCAGAAGCGGTCGGTGGCCTGATGCGCTTCGCCTTCTTCATCCACAGCGCCGCGAGCGACTGGAACCACGGCAACGCGCACTTCCTGCGCGGGCTGATGAGCGCGCTGGTGCGCGGCGGCCACACCGTCGTCTGCTGGGAGCCGCGCCGCGCCTGGTCGCTCGAGAACCTGCTGGCCGACCACGGCATCGCCCCCGTGGTCGAGTTCGCGCGCGCCTACCCGGAACTCGACGTCCACAGCTACGACCCGTCGTCGCCGGAGCTGGAGGACGCGCTGCGGGCCGCCTGCGCGGGGGCGGATGTGGTGATGGTGCACGAGTGGAACGAGCCGCGGGTGGCCAATCTCCTCGCGTCGCTGGCGCGCGCGGCCGGGGCGCTGGCCGTCTTCCACGACACGCACCACCGGCCGTGGAGCGATCCGGACTCCATCGCCCGCTTCGACCTGGCGGCGTTCGACGGGGTGCTGGCGTTCGGCGAAGTGCTGCGCCAGGTGTACCGCGCGCGCTTCGGAGCGGAGCGCGCGTGGACCTTCCACGAGGCCGCGGACCCCCTGCGCTTCCGGCCGCTCGACCGGCCGAAGGAGCAGGACGTGGTGTGGATCGGCAACTGGGGCGACGAGGAACGGACGCAGGAGCTGCGCGCCTTCTGGCTCGACGCGGCGCGCGCGCTGCCGGAGCTGCGCTTCGTCGCGCACGGCGTGCGCTACCCCGACTACGCGCTGGCGGAGCTGGCGGACGCGGGGGTGGAGTTCCGCGGCTGGGCGCCCTCGGTGCAGGTGCCCGAGGTGTTCGCGCGCAGCCGGGTGACGCTGCACGTGCCCCGGCGCGCGTACGTCGAGGCGCTGGCGGGGATCCCCACCATCCGGGTGTTCGAGGCGCTGGCGTGCGGCATCCCGCTCGTCTCCGCCCCCTGGCGCGACGCCGAGGGCCTCTTCCGCGCGGGCGACTACGCCGTCGCCACGACCCCGGCGGAGATGCGCGACGCCCTCCTGCGCCTGTCGCGCGACGAGGACGCGGCGCGCGCGCAGGCCGAGCGCGGCCTGGAGACCATCCTCGCCCGCCATACCTGCGACCACCGCGCCGCGCAGCTGCTGGAGATCGTCGCCGAGCTGGGGGCCGCGGGGAGTGGAGGTGGGGCTGGGGTGGAGCAGATGGAGGCCGGGCTGGCGACGGGCGAATGAAGGCGGCAACAACGGCCCAAAGTCCGCCTTCGCGGACTCCCGGCCGCAATCGCACTGCACCCGGGCAGGGCTCGTCGTTGCCTCGGAATGGGCCACGGACGGGGTTCGACGAGTAATCGACGAAGCGAGTCCGCGAAGGCGGACTTCGGGCAGTTGTTGCCGCGGTTTCAACCGCCTGGCAACAGAGCCGGAGGATCTCGGATGATGATGGAGGACGCGTGGAGCTGACCTTCTTCGGATCGTCGCTCGTCTCCAGCTACTGGAACGGGGCGGCGACGTACTACCGGGGGCTGATCCGGGCGCTCGCCGCCCGCGGGCACCGCGTCACCTTCTGCGAGCCCGACGCCTACGGCCGCCAGCAGCACCGCGACCTGGCGGAGGATCCCGACTACGCCACCGTCGTCGTCTACCGCGGCGAGGCCGAGCGTGACGCGCTGGTCGAGCGCGCCTTCGCCTCGTCCGACTGGGTGATCAAGTGCAGCGGCGTGGGCGTGTGGGACGCGGAGCTCGAGGCCGCCGTCGCCGAGCGCTCCGGCGGCGCGGTGAAGACGGCATTCCTGGACGTCGACGCGCCCGCCACGCTGGCCCGCATCGCCGCGGACGCGGGCGACCCGTTCCGCGCGCACATCGCCCGCTACGACCAGCTGTTCACCTACGGCGGCGGGCCGCCGGTGATCGCGGCGTACACGGCGTGGGGGGCGCAGGCGTGCACCTGCATCTACAACGGCCTCGACCCCGAGGAGCACCGGCCGCTGGAGATGGCCGCGCACCCCGGGTTCGACCTGCTCTTCATGGGAAACCGCCTCCCCGACCGCGAGGCGCGCGTGAACGAGTTCTTCTTCCGCGCCGCCGAGCTCTCCCCCGGCCGCCGCTTCGTCCTCGGTGGCGAGGGATGGGGGGACCGGGCGATGCCGTCGAACGTGACGTACCTGGGCCACGTGCCGACGCACCGGCACAACGCGGTGAACGCGTCGGCGCGGCTGGTGCTCAACATCCACCGCGAGTCGATGGTGGAGAACGGGTGGAGCCCGGCCACGCGGATGTTCGAGGCCGCCGGCGCCGGGAGCTGCCAGGTGACCGACGCCATGCCGGGGATCGAGGAGTTCTTCGCCCCCGGCGAGGAGATCCTGGTGGCGGACGACGGCGCCGCCGTGGCCCGCATCGTCGCGGCCACCACGGACGCCGATGCGCGCCGCATCGGCGAGGCGGGGCGCCGCCGCGCGCTCGCGGACCATACCTACGCCCAGCGCGCCGAGCGGATGGACGCCGTCCTCCGCGCGCCGGTGGAGAGCGTCGCATGAAGCTGGTCGTCTTCGGCCTGTCGATCTCGTCGAGCTGGGGGAACGGGCACGCGACCACCTACCGCGCGCTGCTGCGGGCCTTCGCCGCGCGCGGGCACGAGGTGGTGTTCTACGAGTGGGACGCGCCCTGGTACGCGGAGAGCCGCGACCATCCGCGGCCCTCGTACGTGACGCTCAAGCTCTGGAGCGACTGGGCCGACGTCCGCGCCGAAGCGGTCGCCGAGGCGCGCGAGGCCGACGCCACCATCGTCGGCAGCTACGTGAGCGGCGGCCCGCGGGTGATCGACGACCTGGCCGCGGCCGGCGTGGACCCGCTCTTCTTCTACGACATCGACACCCCCGTCACCGTCGCCGCGCTGCGCGGCGGGGGCGCCGAGTACCTGCGGACCGACCAGGTGCCACTCTTCACGCGCTACCTGTCGTTCACCGGCGGCCCCTTCCTGCGCGACGTGCTGGAGGGCGAGCTGGGCGCGCGCGAGGCGGTGCCGCTCTACTGCTCGGTGGATGGGGAGCGCTATCGGCCCACGGAGCCGGACCCGGCGCTGGCGTGCGAGCTGGCGTACATGGGTACCTACGCGGCCGACCGCCAGCCGGTGGTCGAAAAATTTCTACTGGACGTCGCCGACAGGCTGCCGCACCGGCGCTTCATCGTGGCGGGGCCGCAGTATCCGCCGGAGCTGCTCTGGCCGGGGAACGTGCGGCACGTAAACCACCTGCCGCCCGAGCGGCACCCGGCCTTCTACAGCAGCGCCGCCTGGCAGCTCAACGCCACCCGCGCCGACATGGTGGCTGCCGGCTGGTCCCCCAGCGTCCGCCTCTTCGAGGCCGCCGCCTGCGGCGCCGCCATGCTGAGCGACCGGTGGGACGGCCTTGACCACTTCTTCACCCCCGGCGTCGAGATCCTCCTCCCCGAGTCGACGGAGGAGGTCGTCGACATCCTCCGCGCCACCCACCCCGACGACCGCCGCGCCATCGGCCGCGCCGCGCGCGAGCGCATCCTCGCCGCGCACACCGCCGAGCACCGCGCTGAGGAGCTGGAGGCGTACGTGACGGCGCCGGTGGCGGCGTAGAAAGGCAGCTCACACAGGGGCACTGATACCGCTTCTCAGAATTGCCTTGCAAGAAGACGTCATCCTGAGGACGGCCACGCGGACCCAGGTTGCACGAAGCAGTTGGCAGTCCGAAGGATCTATCACCGCGGAAGCAACAGGCCGACCGTGTCGCTGACGAAGTTATAGATCCTTCAGTCGCCGCCAGGCTTCCTCGACGACGCGGGGTCCGACGCAGCGGCTCCCTCAGGATGACGTCTTCTTTGCACAACCAATCTCAAGAAGCGGTATGAGACCGCAGGGAGAGCCTCAGCCGGGCGGGCCGGCGAGCCTGAACGGCTGCGGGATCTCCTCGAGGTTGCCACGGGCGAAGCGGAAGCTGAGGCCGAGTCCCCAGCAGTACAGCCCGCCCCGAACCGACACGGCGCAGGTGTAGCCTCTGGCCGCCGCGATGCTCCGGAAGCGCAGCCCGCCGGCCACGGGAACGGCCGCCGCCGAGGGCGCCATCTCCCGGCTCACGCCGCGGCCGAGCTGGAAGTCGTCGTCGTCCCCCCAGCACCAGGCGCGCCCGTCCACGGCGATGCCGCACCCGTGCGATTCGCCCCCGGCCAGCGCGCGCAGCGCCGGCACCGAATCGACGGGGAGCGGATGCCGGGGGCCGCGCCCGGGATCCTGGTCCGGCGTCTTTCCGTACCGGTAGAACCCCCAGCACAGCAGCCGGCCGTCCATGGCCACGCCGCAGTTGTGGCGCGTGCCCGCCTCGAGGTGCGCCATGGGCGGGAGCGGGATGCGGGTGGGAACGGCCACCTCCGTCGCCGCGCCCGCGCTCGACTGATGGTTGTAGTTGTCGCCCCAGCACCACACGGCGCCGTCGACCGCCAGCGCGCAGGTGTGGCCGGTGCCGGTGCCGACCTCGACGAAGCGCATGCGCGCCAGGATCGCGGCCGGCTGCAGCGCGCACCGCCAGTGGCTTTGGCGCGAGCGCCCGATGCCGAGGACGCTGTTGGGGCAGCGCGTGGCGACGGCGGCCGGCGCGATCTGGCCCTGGAGGTCCGACCCCCAGCAGAACAGCGCCCCCGCCACGTCGATCCCGCAGGTGTGATGGTATCCCGCGCTGATCTGCCGCCACGCGTGGCTTCCGGCAACGGGCGACGGCGCGTCGGCCTCCCCGCGGCGGCTCCCGGTGCCGAGCTGGCCCTCGGCGTTGTCTCCCCAGCAGTAGCCGCGGCCGGAGCGCGCGACGGCGCACCGGTGGCCGCCGCCCACGCTGACCGCCGCGAACGGCTCGGGCCCGGCCACGCGCGTGAACGTCTTCGCGGCGCCGTCGCCGTTCTCCGCTTCGCGCTCGATGCTGTATCCCCAGCAGTACGCGGCCCCGTCGGAGCCGGTGGCGCAGGTCGCGCCGAACTCGTTGGACGGCGACACGGAAACGTTCACGAAGCGCAGCCCCCGCAGCGCGGCGTTCGGCGGCGCGACGTGGATCCGCACCGTGTCCGCCTTCCCCTCCGCCAGCCGCGCCCGGACGCCGAGCGCATGCGCCGTGACCGTGATGCGGGCCGTGCCGGGCGCGAGCGCGTGCAGCAGCCCGGCGCTGTCGACGGACGCGACGCGCGGCGCCAGCGACGCGAAGTCGAGCCGCACGCTGTCGAGCTCCTCCGACGCAGCGCCGCCATCCTTGCTGTACCACGCCCACGCCACCAGGCGCTCGTCGTCGCCCACCTCCAGGCTGTCGTCTTCGGTGCGGAAGAAGATGGAGACGCTGGGTCCGCGGTTGCGCTGCGCGGTCTCGGCCATCTCCGCGCGCCGCTCGGCGCGCGCCTCCAGCACCGGGTCGACGACGAGCGACGCGGCGAGCAGAGTGCCGGGCACGATCCAGCCGAGCAGCACGAGCGCCTGGGCCACGCCGCGGGGGAGCGGGCGGAGCCGCCATCCGGCGAGGCGCGCAGCGCCGAGGACCGCGAGACGCACCGCGCGCGCGGCGACCGCGATCGCGAACGCCGTAACGGCGGCCTGGAACGCCACCGTGGGAAGGAGGAACCACGCCCGGAAGCCGGAGCTGAGGAGCGGCAGCGGCCCCATGCACACCGCGTCGGGAAGGCCGCCCCTGCTCACCTCGTGCATCCGGCACCCCAGCATGGCGGGGGGCGAGAAGACCGCGTCGACCGCGAGCAGGAGGACCCACGCGGCAAGGAAGGAGAGCAGCGCGCACGCCATGGAGGCGCGGATCCACTTCCGCTCGAGCGCCAGCGCCGGGCCCGCGGCGGCCGCCACGAACGCGAGCGTGAAGATCAGCCTCACCGCGGTGGCCAGGAGCCCGCCGCCGCGCTGCGCGCCCACCATCCAGGCGAGGCCCGCGATGAGGTACAGGACCGCCACGCGCAGCCCCAGCGCGCGGATGCCGCGCGGGCGGAGCGGGGTCGCGGGGGAGGTGGGAGGCATCAGCGCGAGGGACGGACAGGGGAGACGGGTGGGAGCGATTCACGGTTCGAGCCAATGTAGCACGAAAACGGCGCGGTGGCGGCGTAGCTCCTACCGTCAGCACGGGATCGTTGCGCGCGTCAGGTATTCGGCGGTACATTCGAGCCTTCACGTGTAGGGCAATCCCACCTTGCGACCAGGAGCGACCCATGCGACTGAGCCTCGACAGCCTGACGGTGACGTCGTTCGCCACGCAGGAGACGGTGGCGTGCGACTGCCCGGACCAGATCTGCACCGGCGACATCAGCACCTGTCCGCGCACCAGCGCCGACGTCGGTTGCCCCTGCACCGCCGACGTCTCGGGCTGCCCCGACACCGCCGTGGTCGGCTGCGACTGCTGCACGGCCGACATCAGCACCTGCCCGCGCCCCTGAGCGGATCTCTCCCGCAGAGCCGCAGAGCCGCAGAGAGAGCCGCTGTGCCTCTCCGCGGCTCTGCGTTTCTGCGAGAGATTCTGTTGCTGTTGGGTATTCGCCACACTCGTGAGTATTCAAGAAAACCTTGAATGTCACTCGTGCTTCGGTTATCTTTCGGCACAGACCGAAAGGACGCCTATGGACGCGAGGGAGCGGCTCGGGAGTGCGGTTCGCGCGGCGCGCGAAGCAATTGGAATCACGCAGTCAGCCCTGGCCGCGGCGGCCGGGTTCGCGTCGCTGCAGATCGTTTCGGCGATCGAGACCGGTCAGCGCGAGGTGAAGGCCTGGGAGTTGGTGAAGCTCGCGCGCGCGCTCCACACCTCCATCGACACGCTGCTGGGGCTCGACGAGCCTGAGCCGGTCCGCGTCTTCTGGCGGCGCGGCAGCATGGGGATTTCGGGAATTCGTGAAGCTCGGCTGCGCGAGCGGGCGGAGCGGTTCGCGATGCTGGAGCTGTGGTGCGACCTTCCCGCCGCCGAATCGCTCCCGGAGTTCGCCTTCGATCCGCGCCGTGCAACCTTCGCGGACGCCGAGCGGCTGGCGCTCGCGGTATCGCGTACGCTCGACCTGGGGAGCCGGCCGGCCGCGTCGCTCCTCCCCGTGCTCGAGGAGCGGTTCCGCCTAAAGGTCTTCTACGACGAGCTCGGCGACGCCGAATCCGCGGCCTGTGCACGCGGTGCGTTCGGCGCGGCCGTGCTGATGAACGCCGCGCAGGCGCCGTGGCGGCGGAACTTCAGCCTCGCGCACGAGCTCTTTCACCTCGTGACGTGGAGCGCGGTCGCGTCGGCCTGGCCTCCGGAGGGTGAGCCCGAATGGTCCGAGCGGCTGGAGATGCTTGCGGACGTGTTCGCGTCGCACCTCCTTCTTCCCGCGGCCGAGGTGAGCGCGCAGCTCGACGCGCGTACGGCCGACGGGCGCGAGCTGGAGGGCACCGACGTGATCACGATCGCGCGGGAGCTCGATGTTTCGACCGAGGCGCTCGCCTGGCGGCTCGTGAATCTGGGCCGACGCGATGCCGAATGGGCGAGGGTGCTCCTTGGGGACGCGGAGTTCCGGCGCCGTGACCGACTGACCATGAGCACCCGCTGGAGCCACCCCGACGTGCCCTTCCCCGAGCGCTACGTGCGACTCGCGCTGCTGGCGTACGAAAAGGACCGTCTGTCGCTCAGCCGCCTGGCTGAGTTCCTCGAGACCAGCATCGGCGAGGTGTACGCGCTGATCGAGGAGTCGGAGCTTGGCGAAGCGGCCGCGGCTCCTCCTGCTTGACGCGAACGCGGTCTTCGCGGCTTTCCGGTACGGAGCGTGGGATGGCCTCTTGGACAGAGCAACCTGAACACGGTTTATGGCAGGTACGTCGACGGACATCGATGGGCTGGAGTGCAGGCGGGTGCAGAGTCGTATCCTTCCCAACGGGATCATGAAAATCAAATTCACCTTCCATCGCCCGCAGTTCGTCGACTTCGCCAACCTGAGCGACCTGAAGGCGTTCACGCTGTCGCTGCAACCGGCGGCGCTGGTGGCCGCGATCGCGTTCGTCGGGCTCGCGCGGGGCGGGGTGCTGGTGGCGTTCGGCGGCGCGCTGCTGGCCTTCGTGGGGACGGTGATGGTGACGGGTTTGATCGCGCTCCTGCTCTCGGACCGGTTCGCGCGCGGGGCGATGATCTTCGTCGCGCCGAGCGGGCGCAGCACGCCGTCGGTGGACGACTACTCGTTCGAGAAGGCGCTGCTCGCGCGCGGCAAGGTCGACGAGGCGCTCACCTCGCTCCATGTGCGCCTGGCGAACCATCCGGACGACGCGGCGCTCTGCCTCTTCGTCGCCGACGTGTACGCGCGCGAGGGGCACGAGCCCGCGAAGGCGGAGCGGCTGTACCTGCGGGCGCGGGAGATGGTCGGCGTGTCGCCGGAGCACGATTACCGTGCGACCACCCGCCTGATCGACCTGTATATGGGCGCGCTCGACGACCCCGCCCGTGCCGAGGCGGAGCTGGAGCGGATGCGCCTGCGCCACGCCGGCACCACCGCCGCGGCGCACGCGGAGCAGGCGCTACGCCAACTTCACAACGGATAGCCTCACGCAGAGGCATGGAGGCGCAGAGAGCTCGCCGCGGCTCTCTGCGCCTCTGCGTGAGATGCTTTTACGGCTCGCGCGGGGTCTCGCGCGCGGAGGGCCGCAGCCGCTCATACGCCTTCGCCACCAGCGGCGTGAGCGCCAGCGTGGCGGCGATGCGGAGCGGCTGCGTCAGCTTGGTCGCGATGTAGGCGGCGGCGAAGGTCCCTACACCACCCCGCACGCCCTGCGGCTTCCAGCCGAAGTGGATCGCCGCCCAGGAGCCCAGCAGCACGACCGCGAAGATCGCCAGGTACACCACCACCGCCACGGCGCCGTACTCCGTCGCGATCTCCTTGAGCGTTCTGCGCACGAATGGGTCTCGTCAGGGGATGAGGGATGGACGGTGCCGGTACCCCGGTGCGTCCATCGCGTTCAGTCCGGCCGAAGCTGAGCTTGTCTCACACAGAGACGCAGAGGCACAGAGGAGAGACGGGCTGGCGGACGAGACGAGTTTGTTCAAGGTTACTGCTTCCATCCCCAGTCCTCCCGACATCGGCCTACATGCGCGTCCTCCAGATCCTGATCGCCATCTCTGCCGTCGTCGCCATCGGCGCCTGCGGCACCATGAAGCACGTCGTCTCCGGCGGATGCCCCAGGGAGTGGAGGCCGCTGGCGGTGATCAACCGCGCGCTGGAGGTCGTGCCGGGGGAGAAGCGGGCACTGGGGCGGCCGTACATCTTCGACGGGCCGTTCGGGATGAAGGACCTCCCGAAGGGCTGCAACGTCGCCTGGGCGGTGCGCGGCGGCGCGGCCACGGTCGACGGTCGCGGCAACCTGGCGGTGCGGGCCGACGCAGCGCCGGGGACGACCTTCGACGTGCTCGCGTACACGGCGGGCGTCTGGGGGCGGCAGACCGCGTTCGTGGTCGATCCTCGGCCGAATCCGATTGCCGGGACCTGGTCGCAGCGTGGTGAAGGCACGTGCCGGGACAACGTTCCGGCGGAGCCGCGGATCGGCGAGCTCATCTTCCAGCGCAACGGGCAGTACGCGCTGACGCGGCAGCCGTTCGAGACCCAGTACGACTACTGGGGCACCTACACCTACGATGCCGCCACCGGCCGGCTGTCGCTCAGCCAGCCGGGGTCGCAGCCGAACCGGGAGTACCACGCCACCCTGAACGCACGCGGAGAGCTGGTGATCGAGGGCTTCGGTGGCGCGCCTGCGGCCGGGTGCACCGCGACGTTCGAGAACTCGGGGACGACGTACAGGCCGTGAGGATTGGGAGGATACCCCTGGTTCCGCGGCCTGGCTCCGAGCGCCGGCGATAGATCCTTCGGCCTGCCGACTGGGTGCTGGACGATGGCTACGGCGTGGCCGGCCTCAGGATGACGTCACTCTTGATGGAGGCGGATTATGGAGGCGGATTGGATAGGTCGTCGTGCTGGGCGAAGGCTATGGCGTGGCCGGATGACGTCGTTTGCGATCGGGCGGATTAGAAATCGCTGAAGACGCAGGTTCTACGGCCGGGGCGTGTAACCGCCTTCCTCGCAACGCACTCCAATCAACCGTCGCAGCGAAGGATGGATGCATCCGCAGGCAGCGGTGTATTCGTATCCACCTGCGTCGTTCGGACTTTCGGCAACGCACTCGAGCAACAGGACTCCGATATGCGCGCAACTCCCGTTCGCATGATTTCCGGCACCCTCGCCACCGCGGCGGTGGTGCTCACCGCGGGCACCTTCCTGCCGCGGGGCTCGCACGCGACCGCGGCGCCCGCGCCGGCGGCCCCGGTGAACTACACCTTCGCGACGGACACCGCGGTGTTCGCGGGAGGGTGCTTCTGGTCGATGGAGAAGGCGTTCGAGCACGTGCCGGGGGTGCTCTCGGCCGTGTCTGGGTACTCGGGGGGCACCGTCGCGAACCCCGCGTACGAAGACGTGGGGACGGGGCGCACGGGGCACGCGGAGTCGGTGCAGGTGGTGTTCGACCCCGCCAGGACCAGCTACGCGAAGCTGCTGGACGTGTACTGGCACAACATCGACCCGATCTCCACCAACGGGCAGATCTGCGACCACGGGTCGGAGTACCGCTCGATCGTCTTCTACCGCGGGGCGGCGCAGCAGCGTGCGGCGACGGCGTCGAAGACGGCGGTGCAGGCGCACTTTACCCGGCCGGTGACGACCGAGATCATCGCCGCCATGCCGTTCTACCCGGCCGAGGCGTACCACCAGGACTTCGCCGAGCGGAACCCGGGGCACTACAACGCCTATCGTCTGGGGTGCGGCCGCGACCGCGTGCTGCGCGAGCGGTGGGGCGACGCGGCCGGCGGGCAGCACTGAGCGACGCGAACGACTTACTTCAGGAATGGGTGAGATGAAGAACATCACGACGGCCCTCTTCGCCGCGCTGCTGATCGCGGCGCCGGCGGCGGCCCAGGCCCCACGGCCGGCGACGCAGCGGCAGGCGGCGGCGCCCACCTACGTGAAGAAGAGCGACGCCGAGCTGCGCCGCATCCTCACGCCGATCCAGTACTCGGTGACGCAGGAGGCGGACACCGAGACGCCGTTCCGGAACGAGTACTGGAACAACCACCGCCCGGGGATCTACGTCGACGTCGTGTCGGGGGAGCCGCTGTTCAGCTCCACGGACAAGTTCGACTCCGGCACCGGGTGGCCGAGCTTCACGCGCCCGCTGGAGCCGGCGAACATCAAGCGCCGCGTCGACCGCTCGTACGGCGTGCGGACGGAGGTGCGCTCGGCCCACGCGGACTCGCACCTGGGCCACCTGTTCGACGACGGCCCGGCGCCGACGGGGCTGCGCTACTGCATCAACTCGGCGGCGCTGCGCTTCGTTCCCGCCGACAGGCTGCAGGCTGAAGGGTACGGGCGCTACGCCCACCTCTTCGCGCACCAGGGCCACTAAAAAAACAACGGCCCTTTGACGCAGAGACGCAGAGGAACGGAGAGAGCGCTGTTGACGTTCTCTCTGTTCCTCTGCGTCTCTGTGTCAAATGCCGTTCGCTGATTTTCGGATCAAACGGCAACCAGAGGCCTGCGCACCACCGCGGCCAAGCGTGCCGCGACGTCCGCCACGTACGGCTGCTCCAGGATGCTGCCGTGGCTCCCGCCCACCCGGTGCAGCGTCATCGTCCCCACGCGCGATTCCCAGAACTCCACCGCGCCGTCCCGCGGCAGCGCCCGCTCCGAGGCGGCGGTGCGGAAGTAGGTCAGCTCGCCCTCGTAGCGCCCGGGGACGTAACTCACCAGCGCGCGCAGGTTGGCCCGGCGCACCGCCGTGAGCGCCAGGATCTCGTCCACCCGCGACTCGGGGAGCGACTTGACGCGGACCTGCTTCACCGCCGCGATGGCCTGCTCGCGCGGCGGCAGGGGGCGCAGCGTCTCGATCCGCAGCGACGAGGCCGCGGCCCATCCCACCAGGTCGGCCACGATGCGCTGCATCACCCGCGCGTGGTCCAGCGTCTCGGCCGGGTCGCGTGCGCCGGGGATGGAGGTGTCGAGCATCGCCACCAGCCCCATCTCGGCGCCGGCGGCCAGGAGCTGGCGCCCCATCTCGAACGCCACCATCCCCCCGAACGACCATCCCCCCAGGTGGTACGGCCCCTCGGGCTGCGCCGCGCGCACCGCGTCCACGAAGTACGCGGCGATCTCGGCGACGGTCTGCATCGGCGCCTGGCCGTCGTCGATCCCGCGCGCCTGCAGGCCGAAGACGGGGATCCCGGGCGCGAGCACGCTCGCCAGCTTGCGGTAGCACACCACGTGGCCGCCCCCCGGCGGCCCCAGGAAGAGCGGCCGGGCGATCCCGTGCGGGTGCAGGGCGATGAGCGGCGGGCGCACCTCCTCGCGCCCCGCCGCCAGCGACGCCGCCAGCCGCGCCACGGTGGAGGCGCGCAGCAGCAGCGCCAGCGGCAGCTCGCGCCCCAGCTCCGCGCGGATGCGGGCCGCCAGCCGCGTCGCCACCAGCGACTGCCCGCCCAGGTCGAAGAAGTCGTCCTCCACCCCCACCGTCTCCACCCCCAGCACGTCCGCCCAGATCTCCGCCAGCTTCGCCTCGAGCTCGGTACGCGGCGCGACGGGCTCCGTGGCGGCGGCCCCGTCCGCCTCGGGGTCGGGGAGGGAGCGGCGCTCGATCTTGCCGCCGTCCGTCCGCGGGAACGCGCCGATCCAGGCGAAGGCGGTGGGGACCATCGCCTCCGGCAGCCGCTCGCGCAGGTGCTCGCGCAGCGCCGCGGGGGAGGGGCGGTCGCCGCCGTCGGCCACCAGCCACGCCACCAGCCGCTTGCCGCCGCGGCCGTCGTCGCGCGCGTCCACCACCGCTTCGGCCACGTTGGGGTGGAGGAGGAGCGCGTCTTCCACCTCGCGCGCCTCGATGCGCACCCCGCGCACCTTCACCTGCGCGTCGCCGCGGCCCAGGTACTCCAGCGCGCCGTCGTCCAGCCGGCGGCCCAGGTCGAGGGTGCGGTACATCCGTGCCCCCGGCGCCCCCCACGGGTCGGGGAGGAAGCGCGACGCGGTGAGCCCCGGCTTCCCGGCGTAGCCGCGGGCGATGCCGTCGCCCGCCACCCAGATCTCCCCCGGCACCCCCACCGGCGCCGGCCGCAGCCGCGCGTCGAGCACGTAGGTGCGCCGCCGCGCGATCGGCCGTCCGATCGGGGTGCGCCGCGCGTCGCGCGGGATCACGGCGCAGGTGGAGTAGGTGGAATCCTCCGACAGGCCGTACAGGTTGAAGAGGCGCGTGACCGTGCCGGTGGCGTGCAGCGCCCGCGCGAACGCCGGGGTCATCACCTCGCCCCCCACCAGGAGCGTGGTGAGGCTCGGCGGCAGGCGCCCCTCGCGCAGCAGCTCGGCGGCCACGCTCGGCACCATCGGCGCGACGCGGGGCCGGGCGCCGGCCGGGAGGGGCGAGAGCGCGTTCTCCACCAGCACCACCATGCCGCCCCACGCGAGCGGCCCGAAGATCTCCAGCACCGAGGCGTCGAAGCCGATGCTGGTGGCGGCGAGCACGGACTCGCGCTCCTCCTCGTCGAAGGTGGCGCGCGCCCACTGCAGCATGGAGGCGGCGCCGGCGTGCGCGATCTCCACCCCCTTGGGGCCGCCGGTGGAGCCGGAGGTGGTGATGACGTACGCCAGGTTCGCCGGCTCGGCCCCGCCCTCGGGGTCCGCCGCGCTCTCCCCGCCCAGCTCGGCCGCGTCCAGGTCGATCACCATCATCCCCCCGGCCTGCGGCACCGCGTCGCGCGAGGCGGCGTCGGTGAGCACCGCGGTGGCCCGTGCGGCGCGGAGGATGGCCTCGGTCCGCGCCGGGGGATGGGCGGGATCGAGCGGGACGTACGCGGCGCCCGACTTGAGGATCCCCAGGAGCGCCGCCACCAGGTCGGGCGTGCGGCGCATGCACACGCCCACGCGCGTCTCCGGCCGCGCACCGAGCCGGCGCAGGCGGTGGGCGATGCGGTTGGCGCGCGCGTTCAGCACTGCGTAGCTCACGCTCCCCGCCGCGGACACGACCGCCGGCGCGTCGGGGCGGACGCGCGCCTGCCGCTCGAAGGGGTAGTGCAGGGTGGAGGGCGCGAGCGGGCCGCCCTCGCCGTCGCCCATCCAGCGCAGCGCCTCGGCCTCGTCCGCCAGCGGGACGTCGGCCAGGGCGCGCGCCGGGGCGGCGGCGAAGCCGGCGAGCACCGCCTGGAAGGCGCGCAGCAGGCGCCCCGCGGTGGCGCGCTCGTACAGGTCGGCGGAGAGGAGGAGCTCGGCGCGGATCGTGGTCCCCCGGTCGTCGAGCTGCAGCGTGAGGTCGACGGCCGAGGTCCCGGTGTCGACCAGCTCGGGAGCCGCGTCGACGCCGGGGAGCGCGAGGCCGGCCGCGCCCGCGTTGGTGTAGGTGAGGAGCGCCTGCACCAGCGGCGGCCGCGAAGGGTCGCGCCGCGTGCCGGAGAGCTCCACGATGCGGTCGAAGGGGAAGCGCGCATGCTCGCGCGCGCCCAGCACGGTGGCGTGGACGCGGCGGATCGCCTCGCGCACCTCCGGGTCGCCGCCCAGGCGGATGCGCAGGGGGACGGTGTTGGCGAAGAAGCCGAAGATCCGCTCCGTCCGCGCGTCGCGCCGGTTCGCCTCCACCGTGCCGAGGAGGAAGTCGTCTTCCCCCGCGTGCCGGTGCAGCACGGCCGCCCACGCCGCCGTCAGCACGGCGAAGGCGGTGGTCGATTCGGCGCGGGCGAGGGCGCGCACCTCCGCGGTCAGCGCGGGACCGATCTCGATCGCCGTCTTGAACCCCTCCGTCCCCTGCACCGGCGGGCGCGGATGGTCGGGCGCGGGCTCGAAGACGTGCGTCGCGCCCTCCAGCTCGCGCCGCCAGTACGCCTCGTCGGCCGCGAGCGCGGAATCGTCGAGCGCCTGCCGCTGCCAGGCGGCGTAGTCGCGGTAGCCGGCGGGGAGGGCGGGGAGGTCGGCCTCGCGCCCGGCGAGGTGCGCGGCGTAGAGCGCCCCCAGTTCGCGGTGCAGGATCCCGGTGGACCAGCCGTCGCCCGCCACGTGGTGGAGGGCGATCGCCAGCAGGTGCTCGCCCGCGCCCAGGCGCAGGAGGAGCGCGCGCAGGAGCGGCCCGCGCTCCAGGTCGAAGGGCCGCGCCAGGAAGGCCGCAACGCGCCTGCGCGCCTCCGCCTCGCCGAGGTCGCCCAGCTCCGCCGTCTCCCATCCGAACCGCGGCTCCGCGGACGGCGTCTGCACCGGCTCCCCGTCGCGCTCGGTGATCGTCATCCGCAGCGCGTCGTGCCGGGCGACGAACGCGCGCAGGGCGGCCTCGAGCGCGGGCACCGCCAGGGCGCCGCGCAGCCGGTAGCCGAGGGGGATGGTGTAGTGCGCCGCCTCGGGCGCCAGGCGGTGCAGGTACCAGATGCGGCGCTGCTCGAACGTCAGCGGCACCGGCCCGTCCGGCGCGCGCGGGATGCCGGCCTCACGCGAGGCGTTGGCGCGCAGGCTCTCCAGCAGCGCGCGCTTGGCCGGGGAAAGCGTGGCGAGACGGTCCGGAGGATGGCTCATGCGGGCGGGCGGCGGGGTGGGCGGCAGGGGATTACAGGATACCGCCGCGAGACGAGGGGATCAACATTCCAAGGCTTTTACGGCCGTCTCACGCAGAGACGCCGAGGAACCGAGAGAGCTGCGGCTCTCTGTTCCCTCTGCGTCTCGCGAAGCCCCGGAACGCTTCTCGCGGGCCACGACGGCATGAGCGAGCGACAGGTGGTGCCGACGCCCGGGCAGGTCCTGCTGCACGGGCTGGTGGAGCCGGCGGAGACGAAGCTGGTGCTGGTGGTGATGGACGGCCTCGGCGGGCTGCCGATGGAGCCCGGCGGGCCCACCGAGCTGGAGGCCGCCGCCACCCCCAACCTCGACCGCCTCGCCGCCGAGGGGACGGTGGGGATGAGCATTCCCGTCGCCCCCGGGATCACCCCCGGCTCCGGCGTGGGGCACCTGGCGCTCTTCGGCTACGATCCGGTGGCGAACCCGGTGGGGCGCGGCATCCTGGACGCGCTGGGGATCGGGATGGAGGTGGCCCCGGGCGAGGTGGTGGCGCGCGGCAACTTCTGCACGCTGGCGGCGGACGGCACCGTGGCCGATCGCCGCGCCGGGCGCATCCCCACCGACGAGTGCCGGCGCCTGGTGGAGAAGCTGCGCGCCGCCGTCCACGTCGACGGGGTCGAGCTGGCGTTCGAGCCGGTGCGCGACTACCGCATGGTGGTGCGCTTCCGCGGCGAGGGATTGGGCGACCGCCTCAACGACACCGATCCGCTGGAGGTCGGGTTGAAGCCCGTCCATCCCCAGGGCGAGGACGAGCCCTCGCGGCGGACGGCGCGCTACACCGCCGAGCTGCTGCAGCAGGTGAGGACGGTGCTGGCGGACGAGCACCCGGCCAACTACCTGCTGCTGCGCGGCTTCTCGGCGCTCCCGCACTTCCCCCCGTTCGGCGAGGCGTACGGCGTGCGCGCCGCGGCGCTGGCGCTCTACCCCACCTACCGCGGCCTCGCGCGGCTGGTGGGGATGACGGTGCTCGACGCGGGGAGCACGCTGGAGGAGGAGATGGCCGCGCTCGCCCGCCACTGGGGCGAGCACGACTTCTTCTTCGTGCACCACAAGCCCACCGACAGCGCGGGCGAGGACGGCGACTTCGCGCGCAAGGCGGCGGCGATCGAGGCGCTGGACGCGGCGCTCCCCGCCATCCTGGCGCTGCGGCCCGACGTGCTCGCGGTCACCGGCGACCACTCGACCCCGGCGCGGATGAAGGCGCACAGCTTCCACCCCGTCCCGCTCCTCCTCTGGGCCCCCGCCACCGTCCGCCCCGACGAGGTCACGAGCTTCGGCGAGCGCCCCTGCATGCGCGGCGGCCTGGGCCAGCTCGCCGCGAAGGAGCTGATGCCCGTGCTCCTCGCCCACGCCCACCGGCTGAAGAAGTACGGGGCATGACGAAAGGGCACTCGTTGATCGTGTTGCGGGTCGGATATTCGGATTACGATGGGCAGTGGGGTTCGCGGGGATGCCGCGGATGGGAGTCCGCCACGTCCCCGGGTTGAAACCCGGGGCTACAACGGCACGAAGTCCGCCTTCGCGGACTGCGGGTCGGGTTCCCCGCGGTCCGGCAGGCGGTGGCGTGGCTGAAAGGGATTACGATAGGCAGTGGGTTCGCGGGGATGCCGCGGATGGGAGTCCGCCACGTCCCCCGGGTTGAAACCCGGGGCTACAACGGCACGAAGTCCGCCTTCGCGGACTGCGGGTCGGGTTCCCCGCGGTCTGGCAGGCGGTGGCGCGGCTGAAAGGGATTACGATAGGCAGTGGGTTCGCGGGGATGCCGCGGATGGGAGTCCGCGAAGGCGGACTTCGGGCCGTTGTTGCCGCGAATTCCATTCGCCCCGACATCATCGCCCCGACTTGACGGCGCCCGCGCCCGCGTAGACCTTTGCTCGCGTGCCAAGGCGGCCGCTTTCGCACTCCCGCACTCACGCACTCTCTCCCACCCATGATCCTCAAGCGCTTCTACGACGAGAAGCTCGCGCACGCGAGCTGGCTGGTGGGGTGCTCGGCCACCGGCGAGGCGCTGGTGGTGGACCCCAACCGCGACGTGGAGCAGTACGTGGCCGCGGCGCAGCGCGAGGGGCTCCGCGTCACGCACGTCACCGAGACGCACATCCACGCCGACTTCGTCTCCGGCACGCGCGAGCTGGCGCGGCGCACCGGCGCGGTGCCGCACCTCTCCGCCGAGGGCGGCGAGGACTGGCGCTACGGGTGGGGCGACGAGGCGGGCGCGGTGAGCCTGCGCGACGGCGCCCGCTTCGACGTCGGCAACGTGCGCATCGACGTGATGCACACGCCCGGGCACACCCCCGAGCACCTCTGCTTCGTGGTGACCGACACCGCCGCGGCCGACCGGCCGATGGGTGTGTTCAGCGGCGACTTCGTCTTCGTGGGCGACGTGGGGCGCCCCGACCTGCTGGAGCGGGCGGCAAACCAGGCGGGGACGATGGAGGCCGGCGCGCGCACCCTCTTCGCCTCGCTGCGGCGCTTCGCGGCGGCGCTCCCGGACTGGGTGCAGCTCTGGCCCGCGCACGGCGCCGGCTCGGCGTGCGGCAAGGCGCTCGGCGCGGTGCCGCAGACCACGCTGGGGTACGAGAAGCTCTTCAACTGGGGATTGGCGGAGACGGACGAGGAGGCCTTCGTGCGTGCCGTGCTCGCCGGCCAGCCCGACCCGCCGCTGTACTTCGCGGAGATGAAGCGCATCAACCGCGACGGCCCGCAGGTGCTCGGCGGCTTCCGCGCGCCGCGCCGCCTCCCGCACGAGGCGCTGGCCGACCTCGCGGCCTCCGGCGCCACCGTGGTCGACACGCGCCGCGGCGACGCCTTCGCCGCCCGCCACGTGCCCGGCACCCTCAGCGTGCCGCTGGGGAAGTCGTTCACCACCTGGGCCGGCTCCATCGTCCCCTTCGGCCGCCCCTTCTCCCTGATCGTGGAGGAGGAGTGCGCCGCCGAGGCCATCCGCGACCTGGCGATGATCGGCCTCGACCAGAACGAGGGCGTGTTCGCGCCCGAGGCGGTGGACGCCTGGGTCCGCGCGCACGGCCCCGCCGGCCGCGCGACCGACCTCTCCCCCGACGAGCTCGAGGCGCGGCGCCCCACCGGCACGGTGGAGGTGGTCGACGTACGCAACGCCTCGGAGTTCGACGCGGGGCACATCCCCGGCGCCGTCAACCTCCCGCTGGGGCGGCTGGCCGAGCGGCTGGGCGAGCTCCCGCGCGGGCGCACGCTGGCGGTGCACTGCCAGGGCGGGGGGCGCGCGCGGGTCGCGATGTCGCTGCTGCGCGCCCGCGGCTTCGACGACGTCGTCCACCTCGCCGGCGACTACGGGGGATGGCAGGCCGACGGCCGCCCGATCGAGAAAGGCGCCGCCGTTCCCGCCTGAACGGCAACGGCCGTCTCACGCAGAGACGCAGAGACGCGGAGAGCTCACGGCAGCTCTCCGCGTCTCTGCGTTTGAATGGGACCCGTTGAAACATCCCCGCCATATGTTCCGTAACCCGGTGGCACCCTCCAGCGTCACGCCTCCATTCCGCGCGGTCCACCGCGCCACCGGTTCTCACGGATGCTCACCATCACCAACCTCTCCAAGACGTACCCCAACGGGGTGCGCGCGCTCAAGGACGTCACCCTCACCATCGAGCGGGGGCTGTTCGGGCTGCTCGGGCCCAACGGTGCCGGCAAGTCCACGCTGATGCGCACGCTGGCCACCCTGCAGGAGCCGGACAGCGGCGAGATCCTCTTCGACGGCCTGGACGTGGTCCGCGATCCCCAGGCGCACCGCCGCCACCTCGGCTACCTGCCGCAGGACTTCGGCGTCTACCCCGGCGTCTCCGCCTACGACCTGCTGGAGCACCTGGCCGTGCTGAAGGGGCTGGCGGACCGGAAGGCGCGGCGCGAGCAGGTGGAGGCGCTGCTGGAGCAGACCAACCTCTGGGCGCACCGGAAGAAGGCGGTGAGCGGCTTCTCCGGCGGGATGCGGCAGCGCTTCGGCATCGCGCAGGCGCTGCTGGGGGAGCCGAAGCTGATCATCGTGGACGAGCCCACCGCGGGGCTGGACCCGGAGGAGCGCAACCGCTTCCACAACCTGCTCAGCGAGGTCGGCGAGACCGTCGTGGTGATCCTCTCCACCCACATCGTGGAAGACGTGCGGCAGCTCTGCCCGCGCATGGCCATCCTGACCGAGGGCCGCGTGCTGCGCCACGGCGCCCCGCGCGGGCTGATCGGGGAGCTGGAGGGGCGGGTCTGGCGGAAGACGGTGGACAGGCCGGCGGTGGACGCGGTTCGCCGCGCGCTGAACGTGATCTCCACCCAGCTCTACGAGGGCCGCACCCAGGTGCACGTGCTGCACGAGGGCCGCCCCGACGAGGGCTTCGAGGCGGTGGAGCCCAACCTGGAAGACGTGTACTTCTCCATCCTGCGCACGTCCGCCTCCGCCGCGGAGGCGCTGCATGCTGCGTGAGGTGATCGGCTTCGAGTGGCGCTACCATTCCCGGCAGGTCGCCTTCCCGGTCGGCGTGCTGGCCTTCCTGGGGCTGGGGTTCATCCTCCCGGTGCTGGGCTACGGGCCGCCGGGCACCCACCTCAACTCGCCCTTCGTGGTGATGCAGTCGGTGGAGCTGCTCTCGCTGCTGACGATCTTCGTGCTGACCGTGTTCTGCGCGAACGCCGTGAGCCGCGACGCCGAGCACGGGATGAAGGAGATCGTCTACGCCACCTCGGTGGGGAAGCTGCGCTACCTGGCCGCCCGCTTCGTGGGCGCGCTCGGCGCCTCGGTCGCGGTCTTCTCCTTCACCCTGGTGGGGCTGTTCGCGTCTCCGCTGGTCGCCGGGCTCGACCCGGAGAAGCTGGGCCCCGCGCACCCGGCGGCGTACCTCTGGGCGCTGCTGGTGATGGCGCTCCCCAACCTCCTCTTCGCCGGGGCGGTGGTGTTCGCGGTGGCGGTGCTCTCGCGCAGCGTGCTGGCGAGCTACGTGGGAAGCGTCTTCCTCTACATGCTCTACATGGTCGTGGGGATGATGATCGGCTCGCCGCTGATGGCGGGGTCGAAGCCGCAGTCGCCGGGCGCCATGGTCCGCGCCGCCATCCTCGATCCGTTCGGCATCTCCGCCTTCTTCCAGCAGACCTGGTACTGGACCCCGGCCCAGCGCAACGCGCAGCTGCTGGCGCTGGACGGCTGGTTCCTGGTCAACCGCCTGCTGGTGATCGGCCTGGCGCTGGCGATCCTGGCGGTGACCTACCGCGTCTTCTCCTTCCGGCTGGCCGCGGGTGCCCGGCCGGCGAAGGCGGAGATGGACGAGCCGCGCCGCGGCGGCAGCCGGTACTGCCCGGTCCCGGTGGCGCCGGAGGGCGCGGCGGGGCGCTGGGCGGCGCTGCGCGTAGCGACCCTGCGGGAGTTCCGCGCCACCGCGGCGGGGAAGCCCTTCCTCGCGCTCATGGCGCTGTGGGTCTCCGTGGCCGCCATCAGCGTCGTCGACGGCCCGGACGCGGAGTACCGCACCCGGCTCTATCCCACCACCGGGACGATGCTGGAGGCCATCGAGACCCCGCTGGCCTTCCTGGCGACGCTCATGCTCGTCTACTTCGCCGCCGAGGTGGTGTGGCGCGAGCGGATCGTGCGCGCGGACGAGATTGTCGACGCGACGCCGGCGCCGAACGGGATCTTCTACCTTGCGAAGGGCGGCGCGCTGGTCCTGCTCGCCTGGCTGATGACCCTGGTGCCCATCCTGGTCGGGATGGGCTACCAGCTGAGCACCGGCTTCACCCGGCTGCAGCCGGGGGTGTACCTCTCCCTCTTCTACTTCACGGGCCTGCCGCTGGCGCTCTTCGCCGTGGTCGTGCTGCTGGTCCAGACGCTGAGCCCCAACCGCTACCTGGGGATCCTGCTCGGGATGGTCCTGGGGCTGGCGATGCTGAACCCGGGCGAGCTGGGGCTGTCGCACGGGCTGCTCCGCTTCGGCGCGCCGCCGCGGGCGCCGTACACGGAGATGAACGGCTTTCTCGGCGCCGGCGTCTTCGGCCTGTACATGGTCTACTGGGCCGGCCTGGCGGGGGTGCTGGCGTTCGTCACCCTCGGGCTCTGGCGGCGCGGCCGCGCGCAGACGCTGCCGGGCCGGGTGCGGACGCTGCCACGCCGCTGGGGGCGCCGTGGGATGGCGGGTGCGGCGGCCTGCCTGGCGGTCTTCCTGGGCACCGGCGGGTTCGTCTTCTACAACACCAATCTCCTCACCCGCTACGAGACCGGCGAGCAGGGCCTGGACCGGCGGGCGGCCTACGAGCGCGCCTACCGCCACTACGAGACGCTGCCGCAGCCCAGCGTGGTCGCGGTGCGCACCACGGTGGAGCTGTACCCGTCGGAGCGGCGCTTCCGGGTGGCGGGGAGCTACCGGCTGGAGAACCGCGGCGGCAGCCCCGTCGACACGGCGCTGGTCTCGCTGCGCTGGCAGCTCCGTCCGGAGCAGGTGGAGCTGGCGGGCGCGCGCCTGGTGCGGCACGACACCGCGTCGGGGACGTACGTCTTCGCCTTCCCGCGCCCGCTGGCGCCGGGGGCGGCCACGGAGCTGCGGTTCCGCATCGCCTCGCCGCGCCGCGCGGTGGAGGCGGCGGGGTTCGACTACTCCGTGGTGGCCAACGGGAGCTACCTCACCCGCCAGGCGGCGTTCCCGCGGCTGGGGTACGTGCGGGGCTACGAGCTCGAGGACCCGTATGCGCGCCGCGTACGCGGGCTGGGGCCGCCGCGGAAGGGGATGGGGCTGGTCAACGATCCCGCCGCCGCCGGCCCCCGCGACGGCTGGCTGACGGTCGACGCCACCGTCTCCACCGCCGCCGACCAGACCGCGATCGGCCCGGGAGACCTGGTCGGCGAGTGGCGGCAGGGCGGTCGCCGCTACTTCCACTACCGCACAGACGGGCCGGCGACGCCGATGTTCGGCTTCGTCTCCGGGCGGTACCAGGTGCGGCGGGTGAGCCATCACGGCGTCTCGGTGGAGGTCTACCACCACCCCGCGCACGCCTACAACGTCGACCAGATGCTGGCGGTCGCCACGCGCTCGCTGGACATGTTCGGCGCGCGCTTCGGGGCGTACCCGCACCGGCAGCTGCGCATCGTGGAGCTCCCGGGGAGCTGGGGCTTCGGTGCCTTCGCCCTCCCCGGGGTGATCGTGTGGCCGGAGGACCGCGGCTTCCTGACCGACGCGAGGGGCGGGGGCGAGGTGGACCTCATCACCCGGCGGCTGGCGCACGAGATCTCGCACCAGTGGTGGGGGCACCAGCTCTACCCGGCGCAGGTGGAGGGCGGCAGCATGCTGGTGGAGACGCTGGCGAAGTATTCGGAGATGCTGGTGCTGGAGGCGGCGCACGGACCGGGGAGCCTCCCTCCGCTGCTGCGCTACGAGCGGGAGATCTACCAGCTCTCCCGCACCAACATGCCGTTCCCGGAGCCGCCCCTGGATCGAGTGGTGGACCTGGACTACGTCTACTATTCGAAGGGCGCCATCGTGATGGACGCGCTGCGCGACCTGATCGGGGAGGATGCGCTGAACCGCGCCCTGCGGCGGCTGCTGCGCGAGCACGGCACGGCGGGCCCGCCCGCCACCGCGGCGGACCTGCTGGTCGCCCTGCGCGCCGAGTCCGCGCCGGAGCAGTATGCGTTGATCGAGGAGTGGATCCGCCAGGTGTCGTTCGTCGACCTGCGGGTGGAGGCCGCCTCCGCGCGGGCGCTGCCGGACGGCCGCTACCGGGTGACCGCGACGGTGCGCGCCCGCAAGACGTACGATCCGGCCGGCGGCATCGCGCCGACCGAGGTCCCGCTGGACGAGATGATCGACGTGGCCGTGTACGCGAGCCACCCGCTCAGCACGGACGCCGCGCCGCTGTACGCGGGGAAGCACCGGCTCCGCACCGGGCGGAACGAGGTGAGCTTCGAGGTGCGCGGCCGGCCCGGCTTCATCAGCGTGGACCCCTTCGAGCGGCGCATCGAGGCCGAGCGCGCCGACAACGTCCGCGAGCTCCAACTGGCGCCGCGGCGCTGAAAGGACGGTATTCACGCAGAGGGACCAGAGGAACCAGGGAAAGAATCAGTTCTGGTTCCTCTGGTCCCTCTGTGTGAAATTCCTTATCCGTCCCTGCCCGTCGCGGATGGATGCAGAGTGGGCCGATAGCCGGCGCGCAGCGCGTCGACGATCGATTCGGGCGTCAACACCTCCACGACGACGGCGGACGGGGGATGGAATCGCGCCCCGTATCCCTCCGGCGCCCACGGCAGCAGCGTGCCGCCGAGGACCAGGTGTGGCCGCGGATCGTCCGCCAGCGCCACGAACGCACCGTCCGGCAACGCGTCGAGCGGCGCGCGGAGGCGTGGGCCGAGGCGCTGGCGGTGGAGCACGCGGTCCAGGTCGTCGATGCTGGCGGGGGAGGGGAGCGCGCGGGGATTGGCGGCGGTCCACGTCTCCACGAAGGCGCGGAAGGCGTCGCGGCGGCACTCGCCGCAGGGGCGGTGGCCGGCGGCGAGCGCGGTGGCCTCGTCCAGGAAGAAGAGCTGGGTGTTGCGCCCCGGGTCCGCCAGCGGCAGGCGCCGGCCCTTGAACTCCAGCGCGCAGATGATCCACCGCCGCCCGTTGTGCGCGCGGCGGATCTGTCCGCCGGCGTCGTGCAGGCAGCCGCGGTTGCCCATGAAGGTGCCGCGTGCGGGCACCGCGATGAGCTCGCCGGAGGGGGTGACGCGGTTCTGGCGTGGCATGCGGAAAACGTAAAGCCGCCGCGATCCGGGCGGCAACGGCGTCTCACACAGAGACGCAGAGACGCGGAGGAGCCGCAGCGGGCTCCTCCGCGTCTCCGCGTCTTCACGTGATCAGCGCCGCGCGGCGCGCGGGAGCGGCTTCATCACCTTCTCCAGCACCATGCGGGCGGCGCGGCGGCCGACCTCTTCGCCCGCCTCGTTGGAGAAGCGGTAGTGCACGCCGCCGTAGATGCGCGAGTCGGACACCTCCCGCGCCCACTCGTCCCAGCCGGGGAGCACCTGCACCACCGAGGTGGGGACGGCGCCGGCGGTGACCCTGACGCCCGTCGCCGGGTGCGGCCCGACCTCGGCCTTCATCACCTCGGCGATCGCGGCGGCCACGGTGCAGTGGCCGCACGGATACTCCGGGAAGTTGGGGGTGCCGAGCAGCGGCACCCAGGCGGCCTCGGGCGTGGTGGCGTCGTTGCCGTCGCCCGCGCCGTTGCGGATGGCGGTGATCGGGCGCCAGAAGTTGTAGTGGAACTTGGCCGCGATCATCGCCAGCGCGGCATCGTCGAACGCCATCTGGTAGAGCGCGAACATGCGCGCGTTCTGCACCGGCGTGCGCCCCGGCGCGTCGGCGGCGAGGCGCATCGACGGGGTCACGTCGAAGGCCTGGCGGTAGCGCGCCATCAGCGTCTGGTGCGGCGTCCGCGCGGTGCTGGCGCGCGCGCCCAGCCGGCGCACCTCGTCGTAGTCGCGCGCCCAGGTCGCGCTGCCCAGCGCGGGCGGCGGCGGCGGGCGCAGCGCGTCGGCGCTCGGGATCGCCCAGGGGTGGAAGGCGGACATGTACGGGTCGATCTGCGGCAGCCCCGTGGCCACCCACTCGCCCGGCGAGGTGCGGGGGCGGTAGGGCACCTGCACCACGGTCGAGTCGATCCCGCCGACGCCCATCGCCGCCATCGCCGCCCGCTCGCCGATCAGCCGCCCCGCCTCTTTCGCGGGTGCGTCGGCGATCGCGTCCATGGAGATGGCGTAGCTCTCGTCGAGTGCGGCCTTCTGCAGCGGGAAGGAGGCGAGGAGCACCCGGTAGGCGGCGGTCGCCGCGGCGGCGTTCTGCGAGGCGGTGGGGTCGCCCGCGGGGAAGTTGAGGTAGCTCTCGTAGCGCCGGTCGATGGCGTTCAGCGCCTCGAACATGGCGAGGGCGGTGCGGGTGACGGCGCGTTCCTGGTCGGGCGGGTGACCGGGCATCGCCTGGACCGGGCCGTACAGCTTGTTGGCGAACTCCCACCAGTCGCACACCGTGTCCGCGTACGCCGGCCGGGCGATGGCCAGGGCCGCGACCACGGCCATCCGCAAATGTGCTCGTCGCATGGTTCCTTCTCCGGGTGGAGGGTGCTGGATATACTAGAGCGATTTGGTGATTTACTCTAGTATAACAGTAAAACGTAAGACAAGCATTTTTGTTTCAGCCCACGCACAGAAACACGAAAGCCGCGGAGATTCACTCTCCGCGGCGTCCGCTAGACTGAATCCCGCACTATGCGCGACCAGACAAAGACGTCATCCTGAGGCCGGCCAAGCTGTAATCATCGATTGCGAAACAACTTGCAGGCCGAAGGATCCATAACCGCGTCAACACGTGAGCCGGCGAGGCGACCACTCTCGCGCTCCGGCGTGCTGGCTCCGAGGGTCGATTATAGATCCTTCGGCCTGCCAAGTCCTTACCGGATCTTGGGATGCAACGTGGTCGGCCTCAGGATGACGTCCTGGGCGGGGCGTGGGGTTCGGGAATTTGTGCAGCGGCGCGGACGGTCTGTTGATGTCCGCGAAGGCGGACTGCGTGCCGTTGTAGCGGCGAGTTCACTCGCCTCGTGGCGCCTCGTCACGCCTCGGAACACGCCACAAAGCCGCGGAGATTCACTCTCCGCGGCTCTCAGTTCCTGCGTCTCCGTGTGATGCTGTTCTGTTCCTAGCTCGGCTCGCGGTAGCGGCGCAGGCGGACGGCGGCGGCGAGGAAGAGCGCGGCGACTGCCAGCCCGATCCAGAGGCCCGGCGTGCCCAGGAACCGTCCAGGCGCGAGCGACGTCAGCGGGTGGAAGGGGGTGTGCTCCCCCGCGTGGACGTCGAACGCCGCCCCGTACCAGCCGACCAGCCGGTACTCCACGAAAGACGCGACGCGCAGGGTGTTCATCGTGGCCTTCTCGAACAGGCCGATCGCGAGCAGCGGCAGCACCGCCCACAGCGCCGCCGTGCGCCTCGCCCACCCCGACACCATCAGCAGGAAGGCGTAGATCGGCGCATGCCAGAGCGCGATGGCCGCGAGCGCGTACGGCAGCTTCACCCAGAGCGTGGGCAGCTGCAGCCCGTTCCAGAATTGCGCGACGCCCTGTCCCTGCACCAGCAGGGCGACGGCGCTCAGCAGCAGCACGCTGAGCTGCGTCGCGACGATCGCCGCGAAGGTGACCAGCGGCAGGACCACCAGCGGAATGCTCGCCTTCGCGAGCACGGTGGTCAGGTCGGAGACGGGGAGCGACTTCCAGAAGAGGATGCTGCGGTCGCGGCGCTCGCCGCTCAACGCTTCCACGCAGTAGAACGTCCCGACGACGAAGGCGGTCACCATCATCAGCAGCGCCATCATCCGGTACATGGCCGCGGAAGACGGCAGGCTTCCCGTCTCGCGCCCCAGCATGCTGGGCAGGTGGCTCGGCATGGTGATGCCGTGGATCACCAGCCCCACCACCACGAAGACGGCGACGCCGAGCGGCGCCAGGTAGATGGAGCGGTTCTCCCACAGCTCGCGCCGCACCGACCAGTACAGCGGCCGCGTGGGCGACAGGGCCGCGGGCGCGGCCTCCCGCGCGTCGCGGACGGCCGGTTCGAGCACGGCGTTCGATGAGGTCGTCATCCGGCGGCTCCCTGCGGCTGTACCTGGCTCCCTACCACGGCGACGAACAGGTCGGCGATCTTCGGCGTGCGCACGTCGCCGAGCGCGGCGAGCTCGCGACGGTCGGCGTGGTCGAAGAGCATGATGGTGCGGCCGAAGAGCTGGCGCTCGTGGACGGGCCCGAGGGCGCGCGCCGCGCCGTCGTGCCCGGGACGGATCATCACCTCGGTGTAGCGCGACTCGATCTCCTCCATGCTGCGGTCGAACACCACGCGGCCACGGTCGATGAACACGAGGTCGGTGAGGACGTCCTGCACCTCCTCCACCTGGTGCGTCGCCAGCACGATCGTGCGGCTGTGGTCGAAGTAGTCGGTCAGCAGCGAGTCGTAGAACTGCTTGCGGAAGAGGATGTCGAGGCCGAGCGTGGGCTCGTCGAGCACCAGCAGCCGCGCGTCGACGGCCATGACCAGGGCCAGGTGCAGCTGGGCCACCATCCCCTTCGACAGCTCCCGCACCCTGGCGGCGCGGGGGATGGTGGTGCGCGCGAGGAGCGCCTCCGCCTTCGCGCGGTCGAAGCGCGGGTGCACCCCGGCGAGGTAGTCGACCGCCTGCGACACCCGCAGCCAACGCGGCAGCACGGCGACGTCGGCGATGAAGGAGACGTCGCGCATGAGCGTGCCGCGCTCCGTCCACGGGTCGCGCCCGAGCACCTCCAGCTCCCCCTCGAAGGGAGTGAGGCCGAGGATCGCGTTCAGCGCGGTGGTCTTGCCCGCCCCGTTGGGCCCGACGATCCCGAGGATGCGCCCCGCCTCCACGCGCAGGTCGACGCCGTCGAGCGCGACGGTGCCGCCGTACGCCTTGCGCAGGCCGCGCGCTTCGATGCACGCCATCAGCGCTCCTCCTCCGCGGCGCCGGACGCCGCCCGGCGGCTGGCCGCGGCCTCCAGCAGCTCTTCCGCCGTCAGCCCGAGCCGCTGGATGGTGGCGTGGATGCGGGGCCACTGCTCGGAAAGGAACCTCTCGCGTTCGGCCGCCATCAGCAGATCCGGGGCGCCCGGCCGGACGAACATTCCCAGGCCCCGCCGCGTCTCGACCAGCTGCTCGTCGACCAGCTGCTGATAGCCCTTGAGCACGGTGAGGGGATTGACCCGGTGCTCGGCCGCGACGTTGCGCACGGACGGGAGCGGGTCTCCTTCCTTGAGGACGCCGTCCAGGATCAGCGCGACCACGCGGTCACGCAGCTGGCGGTAGATCGGCTGGCCGTCGTTCCACTCACCATCCATCCTGAATCCCGGCTTAGGGCGTGCTGGTATGATAGCCCAGTAGAACACCAACGGCAATCTCACACAGAGTCACCAGAGGAACCAGAGAACTGCTTTTCCTCTGGTACCTCCGGTGACTCTGCGTGAGACGCAGTTGCCGTTGTCAGTCCTCGATCTCGGAGCCGGTGCGGCGGGTGGGGATCTGCAGGAGGGGGATGATGCCGAAACCGAGCAGGTTCGGCATCCAGAAGGCGATCACGCGGTAGGCGAGCACCACCACCGTCGCCGTGGCCGCCGCCGCGCCGAAGCCGTGGTAGAGCAGGATCATCGTCCCCTCCACCACGCCGATGCCGCCGGGGATCACCGCCACCTTCCCCAGCAGCAGCGGGAGCGCGTACCCCGACAGCACCTTCCCCACCGTGAGGTGGTTCCGCGCCGCCACGAAGAGCCAGTACATGGCGCCCATGTCGAACACCACGCCCAGCGCGGCCGCCGCGACGGGCGCCTTCCAGCCGCGCGTCTTGAGCACGTGGAAGGCGTCGAAGAGCCGGTCCACCGTGGCCATCAGCCGCTCGGGCTCGGGCTCCTTCTTCCGCAGCCGCGCCCACTTCTCCTGCCAGCGGCAGAGGATCTTCTTGGCCTTGTCGCGGTGCCCGGACGACCAGAAGAGCGCGGTCCCGACCGTCACCAGCAGCAGCAGCGACAGGCTGAACGCGATCCAGAGCGCCGGCGAGAGCTGCTGCACCAGCACCAGCTGCACCATCCCGATGAGCGCGAAGACGGCAATGGTGCTGGCGTTCAGCAGCGTGGGGAGCCACCCGGCGAGGAGCGCCCCCTCGGGGCGGATCCCCGCGTCGCGCAGCCAGCGGAAGCTCGACCCGCCGATCCCCACCAGCCCCCCTGCCACCAGCCCCACCGACCCCGACGCGAGCGTGACGCCGAAGGCGCGGTGCAGCGTGAGCACCTGCCCGGTGAGCCCCACGATGCGCTTCATCATGTAGCCCAGCGCCACGTAGCTCAGGATCTCGGAGAGGATGGCGAGCCCCACCGCCCACGGGCGCAGGGTCCGCAGCACCTTCGCCGATTCCCGCAGGTCGCCGAGCTGGGGGATGATGAGGTGCACCGCGAGCCCCAGCAGCGCCAGCACCACCAGCCAGCGCAGCCACTTGGTGGGCCCGGCGCGCTTCGCCTCCTCTTCGACCGCCTGGATCTCTTCCTGCCAGCGCGGCTCGAAGTCCGCCTCCGTCTGCGGCGGATCGGCGGAGGGCGGGACGAGCTCGGGGGGGACGGGGGTCTCCATCAAGTTCCGCGTGGGGTCCGGTTGAAGCCTGTGCTCGCGTGGGCTCACGCATGCTCCACGCCGAAACCGCGGCTGAAGTTTCAAACGACGGAAATTTCAGGCAGAAACGCGGAGACGCAGAGGGCCCGCGGCGGCTCTCTGCGTCTCCGTGTCTCCGCGTGAGCTGCCGTTACCAGCGGCCGCGGTCCCAGCGGCGGTACCCGGCATCGTAGCGGTAGTCGCGCCCGTAGTCCGGCTGGCTGGCCGGGTACCATCCGCCGCCCGTGGGATGCATCGCGCCGAACTGGCGGTCGTATCCGCCGCCCCGGGAGCGTCCCGCGCCGTAGTCGCGCCCGTAGCCGCCGCGCGAGGTGTCCTGGTCGAAGGGGCTGCCGCCGGCGCGGCGCCAGTCCCACTGCGCGTCGTGCGCGCCGCGGTTGCGGGCCGTGCTCCAGCCGCCCTCGAGGCCGCGGTAGGCGAAGTCGCTGGCGTCGTAGCCTCCGCCGCCCCGCATCCCCCGGTCGTAGCCCCGATCGTAGGCGCCGTGCATCCCGCTCTCCATCCGGTTCTCGAAGCGGTTCCAGGCGCCGCGCAGCCGGTCGCCGAAGCCGCGGTCCCCGCCGCGGTAGTCGCGCCCGTAGTCGTGCCTGCCGAAGAGTCCCATTCCCCCCTCCGTTGGTTCGGGTCCGGGCCCGCGCGTCCACCCGCGCGGCCGGGGGAGAGGGGCGGCAATCTCCGTTCCAGAAAGGGGTTGGCGCACGCTTGTCGCATCCCCCATCCTCCGCTACGTTGCGCCCGCCATAAAAGAATCCTCTCATAGAGGTTACGGAGGACCCGGAGGAAGCTTTTCCCCGTGACCTCTGTGGCTTCTGTGAGAGATTGCAGTTCGTTTCAGGAGCGACGGGGACGGAGGATGACGACGACGATGGGGGACGATCCGGTGGCCGCGGGGACGCGCATGGAGCACGACCTGCTGGGCGAGCGCGCGCTCCCGGCGGAGGCGTACCACGGCGTGCAGACCCTTCGCGCCACCGAGAACTTTCCCATCACCGGCATCCCCATCTCGCAGTATCCCCACCTGGTGAACGCGCTGGCGGCGGTGAAGGAGGCGGCCGCGCTCGCGAACCGCGAGCTGGAGCTCCTCCCCGACGACGTGGCCGGCGCCATCGTCCGCGCCTGCCGCGAGATCCGCGCGGGCGCGCTGCACCCGCACTTCGTGGTCGACGTGATCCAGGGCGGGGCGGGGACCTCGACCAACATGAACGCCAACGAGGTGATCGCCAATCGCGCGCTGGAGCTGCTGGGCCACGCGAAGGGCGACTACCAGTGGGTGCATCCCAACGACCACGTGAACCTGGGCCAGAGCACCAACGACGTGTATCCCACGGCGGTGAAGCTGGCGGGCGTGTGGGCGCTGGAGGGGCTCACCGCGGCGCTCGGCGCGCTGGCCGACGCCTTCCGCGCCAAGGGGGCGGAGCTCGCCGACGTGCTGAAGATGGGGCGTACGCAGCTGCAGGACGCGGTGCCGATGACGCTGGGGCAGGAGTTCACCGCCTTCGCCGTCACCATCGGCGAGGACATCGACCGGTTGCGCGAGGCGGCGGCGCTGATCCGCGAGACCAACCTGGGCGCCACCGCCATCGGCACGGGGATCAACACCGACCCGCGCTACGCCGCGCTGGTGTGCGAGAAGCTGTGCGAGGTGACGGGACTGGAGATCTCCACCGCGCCGGACCTGATCGAGGCGACCGCCGACACCGGCGCCTTCGTGCAGCTCTCCGGGGTGCTCAAGCGGGTGGCGGTGAAGCTCAGCAAGATCTGCAACGACCTGCGCCTCCTCTCCTCGGGCCCGCGCGCCGGGCTGGGCGAGATCAACCTGCCGCCGATGCAGCCGGGGTCATCGATCATGCCGGGGAAGGTGAACCCGGTAATCCCCGAGGTGGTGAACATGGTGTGCTTCCAGGTGGTGGGGAACGACCTCACCATCACCATGGCGGCCGAGGCGGGGCAGCTGCAGCTGAACGTGTTCGAGCCGGTGATCGGCTTCAACCTCTTCCAGTCGATCGACATGCTGGCGCGCGCGGCCGGGGTGCTGCGCGAGCGCTGCGTGGTGGGGATCACCGCCAACCGCGAGCGGCTGCGGGAGATGGTCTACCACTCCATCGGCCTGGTGACGGCGCTGGTGCCGTACCTCGGCTACGAGCGCTCCGCCGCCCTGGCCAAGGAGGCGCTGGAGACCGGCCGCGGCGTCTACGAGCTGGTGCGCGAGAAGGCATGGCTCACCGAGGAGCGGCTCGCCGAGATCCTCACCCCCGAGGCCATGACCCGTCCGCGGCCCATGCCGCACGCGGTGGAGACCTGATTCGTACTCTCCTTGCGGCTCGGAAGCACAGGCTTATCATCGCAACGGGGTGCTATGCTTGCCAAGAGACGAGGATCGCCATGATCAGCCGTATTCGCGAAGTTCACATCCGAAATTACAAGAGCATTTCCCAGGCTGTGGTTCAGCTGGGGGATCTGACGCTTCTCGTCGGCCCCAATGGTGCCGGCAAGAGCAACTTTGTAGACGCGCTCTCGTTTGTTCAACAATGCCTCTCCGGCTCCATTGAACTCGCATTCAAGAATCGTGGTGGCATTGGCGCGGTCCGGCGTCGGTCGGGAGGGCATCCGACGCATATCGGCATTCGGTTGATCCTCGATTTGGATTCGACGACGGTCGCGGATTACTCATTCGAGATATCGGCACGCCCTCAGGAACGGTTTCATGTAGCAAACGAGCGGTGCGTGATTGACCACTTGATGGGGTCGAAACATCGGTTCGCGGTAAAGAACGGGGAATTTCAGGAAGCGATCAGTGGAATAAGGCCACGCGTTGCGCCTGACAGACTCGCACTTTTCGCCGCTTCGGCGACGGACGAATTTCGTCCTGTGTGGGACTTCCTGACCGGAATGCGTGTTTACTCCATCGTTCCGGAACGCATTCGCGATCTCCAGGAAGCAGACCCCGGTATCTCCTTGAACACGGATGGGAGTAACGCGGCCGCTGTGATCAAGCGGCTGCAGGAGGAAGATTCCGCTAGCTACGAACGACTCTGTCGTCTCCTCTCCTCTGTTGTTACTGGCCTGGCGAGTGTCGGATACAGGGCGCTGGGGCAGATGGAAACGCTGGAGTTCAGGCAGGATGTCGGACTCAAGGATGCGTGGGCCTTCGACGCGCTGAACATGTCTCAGGGGACGCTACGGATGCTCGGTCTCCTGCTTGCTGTTTACCAGACCGAAAACCCGTCCCTGCTGGCGATTGAAGAGCCGGAAGCGACGGTTCATCCCGCTGCCGCCGAGGTCATTACGTCCGTACTTCTCGATGCGGCAAAACGCACCCAGATACTGATCACTACCCATAGTCCGGATATCCTGGAGTCTAAAGATCTTGGCGACGATCAGATCCGGGTGGTCACAAAGGAGGAAGGCAGAACGCTCATTGCGCCGCTCTCCTCCTCGTCTCGATTGGCAATCCGCGAGAAGCTGTACACCGCTGGTGAGCTTCTAAGGACGAACGAATTGAATCCTGATGTCGGTGAAGCTAGAAACCTTGCGAGTCAATTAAGCTTGTTCGGTCCAGTCGCACGTCCCTTGGCGAAGGTAGCCTGACAGTGGCGATTATCCCCCTTGTCGAGGGTCACGCGGAGATCGGCTCGATTCCCATACTGTTACGCCGGCTCGGAATTACCGAGGTCGCCCGGCCCTTCCGAGTGAAGCGGAACAAGGTGGTTAAACCGGGCGAGTTAGAGCGCGCGGTAGAGCAAGCGATCCGCGACCGAGAGAACGCCTCTGCCGTGCTGATCATTCTTGATGCAGATGATGATTGCCCGGCGGAGTTGGGTCCGGATCTGCACGCGAGATGTGCGGCATGCACGCATCTTCCAGCCTCCGTGGTTCTCGCGAACCGCGAGTTGGAGGCGTGGTTTCTGGGCGGTATCGAGTCTCTCCGGGGGCATCGTGGAATTGCACCGGGCGCCGTTTGGGACCGAGATCCGGAAGAGCCGCGCGGTGCCAAGCAACGTGTAGAAGAAATGATGCAGGGACGGAGCTATCTCGACACAGACGATCAGCCAGCGCTCATGGCGGCACTCGACATACCCGCTGCACGAGTGCGCTGCCCGTCGCTCGACAAGTTGTTGCGTGACTTAGAAAGTTTTGGTTTGATCGGAACGTGAGGTGTTCAACGTGGTAGAGAGCTCATCCTGAGTTCTCCGTATGCATCTCCACGCTCCTCTTCCGCGTGGCGGACCTTCTGGATGGATAGACACTGATGCTTCGCTCCCGTCTCCCGCTCCTCGCCGCCGGCGTCGCCGCCGCCGGCCTCGCGCACGCACCCGCGCCCGCCGCGGCGCAGGCGCGCCCGAACCCGTTCTTCGCCGCGAGCACGCTGCCGTACCACGCGCCCCCCTTCGACCGGATCACCGACGCCGACTACCAGCCGGCGCTGGAAGAGGGGATGCGGCAGCAGCTGGCCGAGGTCCGGGCGATCGCCGGCCGGCGTGACCAGCCGACCTTCGAGAACACCATCGTGGCGATGGAGCGCTCGGGGGCGCTGCTCACCCGCGTGAACGCCGCCTTCAACGCCGTGACGGGGGCGAACACCGACAGCACCCTGCAGCGCGTGGAGAAGGAGGAGGCGCCGAAGCTGGCCGCGCACCGCGACGCCATCTACCTGGACGCCGCGCTCTTCCAGCGGGTGAAAAGCGTGTACGACCGCCGCGCCGCGCTCGGGCTGAGCCCCGAGCAGACGGCGCTGGTGGAGCGCTACTACCGCAACTTCGTGCGCGCGGGCGCGCAGCTCTCCGAGGCCGACAAGGCGCGGCTGCGGGCGCTGAACCAGGAGTCGAGCCGCCTCACCACCGAGTTCGCCAACCGGCTCCTCGCCGCCACCAAGGCGGGCGCCGTGGTGGTCACCGACCGCGCCGAGCTCGCCGGCCTGAGCGACGCCGAGATCGCCGCCGCGGCCGAGGCGGCCAGGCAGCGGGGGATGGAGGGGCGCTGGGTGCTGCCGCTGCAGAACACCACGCAGCAGCCGGTGATGGCCTCGCTCAGCAACCGCGCGCTGCGCCGGCGCATCTTCGAGGCGTCCACGCTGCGCGCCGCCCACGGCGACTCCACCGACACGCGCGAGGTGATCCGGCGCCTGGCGCAGCTGCGCGGCGAGCGCGCGCGGCTCCTGGGCTTCCCCAGCTACGCCGACTTCGCGCTCGGCGACCAGACGGCGAAGAACCCGCGCGCCGCCACCGCGCTGCTCACCCAGCTCGCCGCGCCCGCCACCGCCCGCGCCCGCGCCGAGGCCGCGCGCATTCAGCAGCTCATCGACCAGCAGGGCGGCGGCTTCAAGCTGGAGCCGTGGGACTGGCAGTACTACGCCGAGCAGGTGCGCAAGGCCGAGTACGACCTGGACGAGAGCCAGGTGAAGCCGTACTTCGAGCTGAACCGGGTGCTGCGCGACGGGGTGTTCTTCGCCGCCAACAAGCTGTACGGCATCACCTTCCGCGAGCGCACCGACATCCCCGTCTACCACCCCGACGTGCGCGTGTTCGAGGTCTTCGAGGCCGACGGCACCCCGCTGGCGCTGATGTACTTCGACTACTTCAAGCGCGACAACAAGGGCGGCGGGGCGTGGATGGACAACTTCGTGGACCAGTCGGGGCTGCTGGGGAACAGGCCGGTGGTGTACAACGTGGCGAACTTCAGCAAGCCGGCGCCGGGGCAGCCCGCGCTGCTGAGCTTCGACGACGTGAGCACCATGTTCCACGAGTTCGGCCACGCGCTGCACGGCATGTTCAGCCGGGCGCAGTACCCGTCGGTCTCGGGGACCAACGTGCCGCGCGACTTCGTGGAGTTCCCGTCGCAGTTCAACGAGCACTGGGCGCTGGAGCCCACCGTGTTCGCGAACTACGCCAAGCACTACCAGACCGGCGCGCCGATGCCCGCCGCGCTGGTGGACAAGATCAAGCGTGCGCGCACCTTCAACCAGGGCTTCGCCACCAGCGAGCTGGTACAGGCGGCGCTCCTCGACATGGCCTGGCACAGCCTCCCCGCCGGGTCGCCGCTGCAGGACGTGGACGCCTTCGAGGCGCAGGCGCTGCAGCGCTTCGGCGTGGCGCTGGCCGAGGTGCCGCCGCGCTACCGCACCAACTACTTCGCGCACATCTGGGGCGGCGGCTACGCGGCGGGGTACTACGCCTACCTGTGGAGCGAGGTGCTGGACGACGACGCGTACGCCTGGTTCGTGGAGCACGGCGGGATGACGCGCGCGAACGGGCAGCGCTTCCGCGAGATGGTGCTCTCGCGCGGCGCGACGCAGGAGGCGGACGCCATCTTCCGCGCCTTCCGCGGGCGCGACCCGCGGGTGGAGCCGCTGCTCGAGGCGCGCGGCCTCACCGGCACGCCGCCATCGCGCTGACGGCGGCTTGCGCGGTAGAGGCGGGAGCCCACGGCCCAGCCCGGCCGTGGGCTCCGTCTTCGTCCGCTCCGTTCAGATCTCTACCGGAGCACTCCGGATCGGCTTAGATTGATGTAGCCGATGGTCGTCGCCGCCCAGCGAAGGATCCAGCGCCATGAACGTCTTCATCAGCCACTCCGCCGGTGACCGCGAGCTCGCGCAGAAGCTCACCGCTGCCTTGAAGGCGGAGGGGCTCAACGTGTTCGACATGTACTCGGACATCTATCCGGGCGAGAACTGGGCGGAGAAGCTGGCTGCGGCGCTCAGGGAGGCGGATGCCATGCTGGTTCTCATCACGCCCGGCTCCGAACTCTCGCCCAATGTCTCCTACGAGCTGAGCTACGCGCTGGGGAAGCAGGAGTTCAAGGGCCGTGTCTTCCGGGTTCTCGTCTCCGGCCACGGCGAGACGTCCACGGCCAACATCCCATGGATCCTGAACCGGTTCCCGGCATTCGAGCTCCCGGGCGCCGATCCGGACGAGGAAAGCGTTGGCGAGATCACGCGGGCGCTCGCGACGGCCGCCTGATCCGCGTTCATGCGTCCAGCCGAGATATTCCTCTCCCACGCCAGCGCCGACCGGGAGCTCGCCGATCGGCTCGCCGGCATCCTGCGGCGGCACAACCTGCCCGTCTGGTACAGCCCCACCGAGATGGTGGGCGCGCAGCAGTGGCACGACGAGATTGGCGATGCGCTCGGCCGGTGCGACTGGTTCGTCGTGTTGCTCACGCGCGCGTCGGTGGAATCGATGTGGGTGAAACGCGAGCTGCTCTTCGCGCTTCAGCAGGACCGGTACGCGAACCACATCCTGCCACTGCTCGCGGAGCCCTGCGACTACGGACGGCTGTCCTGGGTGCTCCCGAGTCTGCAGCGCATCGACCTGCAGGCCGACTTCGAGGAAGGGTGTCGAACGCTCCTCAGGGTCTGGGGGATCGGCTACCGTCCGTGAAGGAATCCCGGTCTTCCCTGGTGCCATCGCCTCTCGTCCGCTTTGATTCGCTCGACCCGCAGCGGGGCCCTCGCTCGTTCCGCTTCGCCGGCCCGCGCGCCATCGTCCGCGCGGACGCGGTGGAAGAGGTGCTCCCCGCCCTCCGCGCGGTCGAGGACGCCGTCGCGGAGGGGCTCCACGCGGCCGGGTTCGTCGCGTACGAGGCGGCGCCCGCGTTCGATCCCGCGCTCGCCACGCGTCCAGCCGATCCGCGCCTCCCGCTCCTCTGGTTCGCGATCTTCGAGCGGCGGGTGGAGTCGGATGCCGACGCGCCGTCCGACGAGGGCGAGGGGTCGCTGGGCGAGCTGCGGCCGGACGTGGGGGCGGGGGACTACGCGGACCGCGTCGGCCGCATCCGCGCGCTGATCGCGGCGGGGGACACGTACCAGGTCAACTACACCTTCCGGCTGCGCGGCGCGTTCCACGGCTCGCCGCCGGCGCTCTACCGCCGCCTCTGCCATGCGCAGCAGGCGGCGTTCTGCGCCTACCTCGACTTCGGCGAGGGGGTGGTCGTCTCCGCATCCCCCGAGCTCTTCTTCCGCTGGGGTGGCGGCGAGCTGGAGCTGCGGCCGATGAAGGGGACGCGGCCGCGTGGGCGGTGGCTGGAGGAGGACCGGGAGCAGGCGCGCGAGCTCGCCGCGTCGCCCAAGGACCGCGCCGAGAACCTGATGATCGTGGACCTGCTGCGGAACGACGCGGGGCGCATCGCCGAGTTCGGCAGCGTGCGGGTGGAGCGGATGTTCGAGGTGGAGCCGTATCCCACCGTGCTGCAGATGACCTCGACGGTGCGGGCGCGCACGCCGCCGGAGACGCGGCTCGCCGACGTCTTCCGCGCGCTCTTCCCCTGCGGCTCCATCACCGGCGCGCCCAAGGTGCGCACCTCGCAGATCATCGCGGAGCTGGAGGCGTCGCCGCGCGGCGTCTACACGGGCGCCATCGGCTTCGTGTCGCCGGGCGAGGCGGCGTTCAGCGTCGCCATCCGCACGCTGCTGATCGACCGCGCCACCGGCGAGGCCGAGCTGGGCGTCGGCAGCGGCGTGACCTACGACTCGACGGCGGCGGACGAGTACCGCGAGTGCCTGTCGAAGGCCGCCTTCGTCCACCACGCGCCGCCCCCCGCGCTGCTGGAGACCTTCGGCTGGGCGCCGGGGACGGGGTTCGCGCGGCTGGACGCGCACCTGGGGCGGATGGCGCGCTCCGCGGAATACTTCGGCTACCCCTTCGACGCGGACGCGCTCCGCCGGCGGCTCGACGCCCTCGCCCGCGAGATGCCCCGCGAGCCGCGCCGCGTGCGGGTCGAGCTCTCGCCGCGCGGGGAGACCGCCGTCGAGCACGCGCCGATGCCGCGCTGGGAGGAGCCGGTGCGGCTGGCCCTCGCGCGGCGCCACGGCGGCAGCGAGCACCCCTTCTGGTACCACAAGACCGCCGATCGCGCGCGCTACGCGGCCCACGACCCCGTCGCCGTTCCGCACGACCAGGTGCTGCTCGTCAACGAGCGCGGCGAGCTGACGGAGACGGCCATCGCCAACCTCGTCGTCGAGCTCGACGGCGCGCTGTGGACGCCGCACCTGGACGCAGGCCTCCTCCCCGGCGTGCTGCGCGGCGAGCTGCTGCGCGACGGCACGATCCGTGAGCGCGTGCTCACCGTGGCGGACCTGGAGCGCGCGACGGCGGTGTGGGTAATCAACTCGCTGCGCGGATGGGGCCGCGCCGCCGTTCCGCTCTGTGCCTCCGCGTCTCCGTGTGAGACGATCCGTAGCTGAACCGAGGAAGGATGATGTCTTTCGCAGCTCACCGCCGCGCGGTCCTCGCCATCCTCCTCCTGCTGCTCCCGGCGGCTTCGTCCTGCTCGCCCGGCTACGTGCTGCGCGGCGCGTGGGAAGAGGGAAAGATCCTGGGCCGGCGGCGGCCGATCGCGCAGGTGATCGCGGACCCGGCGCAGACGCCGGAGACGCGGCGCAAGCTGCAGCTGGTGCTCGCCGCGCGCGAGTTCGGGCGCGACGCGCTGGGCGAGCGCGTGGGCGACAGCTACACGCTCTACGCGGAGAAGAAGTCCGACACGCTGGCGACGGTGCTCTCGGCGGCGTACAAGGACCGCTTCGCGGCAAAAACCTGGTGGTTCCCCATCGTCGGGCGCGTGCCGTACAAGGGGTACTTCCACGAGGAGGACGCCCGGCGCGAGGCCGAGACGCTGGAGGCCGCGGGCTACGACACCTACATGCGGCCGACGTCGGCGTTCAGCACGCTGGGGTGGTTCAACGACCCCGTGCTGAGCACGCTGCTCCGCTACGACGACGTGAGCCTGACCAACACGGTGCTGCACGAGCTCTTCCACAACACCTTCTTCGCGCCGGGGAAGATCGCCTTCAACGAGAGCATGGCGAACTTCGTCGGCGCGCATGGCGCGATCGACTTCTTCTGCGGCCGCGACGGCGCCGACGCCCCCACCTGCCGCCGCGCCCGCGACGAGTGGGACGACGACCTGGCGTTCGGCTACTTCATGGGCGAGCTGATCCACGACCTGGAGGCGCTCTACGCGCGCACCGACGTCACCCGCGAGCAGAAGCTGGCGCTGCGCGAGGAGGTGTTCGCGCGCGCGCAGCGGCGCTTCGCGCAGGAGGTGCGGCCACGGCTGAAGGTGGCCACGTTCGGCAGCTTCACCCGCGAGCCGCTGAACAACGCCACCCTGATCTCGCGCCGCATCTACTACGACCGCCTGGACCTCTTCGAGCGCGTCTACCGCAACCGCGGCGGCGACCTGCGCCGGACCATCGCCGACATCGTGGCCGCGGCGCGCGCGAACCGGGCCGACCCGTACGCCGGCGTCAGCGCGCTCCTGGACTGAGCTGGCCTCACGCGGAGACGCAGAGGGCGCAGGGGAGCCGCGGTCGCCCCCCTGCGCCCTCTGCGTCTCCGCGTGAGATCGTGCTTGACTTTCCGGGTAAAGAATTTTGGTTTTCAGTGGTGATTTGTCTCCCACGGAAAATGTATGGTGAGCATGCGCGTCTTCCTCAGTCACTCCTCGAAGGACAAGGCCCAGGTAGAAGCGCTCGCCCTCGCGCTGCGTGAGCGAGGGATCGACCCGTGGCTGGACAAGTGGGAGATCGCCGCGGGCGACGACATCGTGGCGAGCATCAACCGCGGCCTCGACGAAGCGGGGGCGGGCCTCGTCGTGTTCTCGGCGCACTCCCGCGAGAGCCGCTGGGTGGATGCCGAGGTCAGCTACCTCACCTACGCGCGCATTCAGGAGGGGAAGGCGCTGATCCCGGTGGTGCTCGGCGACGGTGTGTGGGTGCCCCCGCTGCTGCGCCCGCTCGCCCGCCGCGGGATCGACGAGGTCGACGCCATCGCCGACGCACTCCTGAACCGCCGAGCCCGCCCCGCCCCCGCTGTTGCGCCTGAGCAGGGGAAGGTCGAGCGCGTGATCATCTCGCTCCGCCGCGAATCCGGGGACGGCGTGCGGGTGGCGCTCCGCATCCGCGACCAGGAGCACACCAACCATGCGTTCGATGCGTTTCCGAATGCCGTGGCGGAAGCGCAAGCGGCTTTCCTGCGCGGGGTTCGCGCGGGCGTGCGCAGGGACCCGTCCGCAGCCGAACGCACTGCGCAGGAGAGCGGACTGGTGCAGCTGGGCCGTGCCTTGCGCGGGCTCTGCCTCCCCGGCGACTCGGGCGGGGCGCTCGCAACGTTGGTGGACGGGGTTTCCGTGGGAACCACGGTGGAGGTCTGCTTTGAGGCGGAAGACCCGGTGCTCCTCGGCCTCCCGTTCGAGGCCCTGCGCCTTCCCGACGACCGGCCCCTCGCGCTGCAGCCCTCGGTGGTGATGCTCCGCCGGCCAACAGAGGTGAGTGCGGGCGATGGCGAGCCTCTCGCCGGGCCGCTCAAGGTGCTCGTCGCCGTCGGTGCGCCCGACGAGGGGAACACCAGCTCGGTCGTGCTGGACCAGGAGCGCGAGCTGCAGAACATCCTCGACGCGGTGACGGTGGCGCAGCGCCACGAGAACTTCGAGGTGCGCATCCTCGAGGTGGGCCACCCCGAGCAGGTCGCCGCCGCCATCGAGGCGGACGCCTACCACGTGCTCCACGTCTCCTGCCACGGCCGGCCCGGCGCGCTGGAACTGGAGGACGAGGACGGCGAGGCCGTGCTGACCACCGCCCAAGGACTGGTGGAGCCGATCCGCCGCACGCATCGACCACTCCCACTGGTACTGCTGAATTCCTGCCATGGCGGAGTGTCCGAGGGGCAGACTGCCAGCCTGGCCGAGGCGCTGCTTCGTGCAGGGGTTCCGGCGGTGCTGGCCATGCAGACCTCGGTGAGCGACCACTACGCGACCGCGTTCGCCCGCGCCTTCTACCATCACCTCTCCTCGCGCGAACACCTCCTCGCGAGCCGCGCCTTGGCTGTTGCTCGCAAGGAGTTGGAGCGCGAGCGGCAGGAGGCGTCCCAGCGCGGGGCGCCGCTCGTTGAGACGCAGCCGGAGTACGCGACGGCCAGCCTGTACGTCGCCGGTGAGGAGCGCCCGCTGGCCGACTTCGCGCGCGACCGACAGCCGCTGAGAATCCGTCCAGTCTACTCGGTGGCGGGGTCGGTCCCGCAACTCCGCATCGACGATCTGATCGGGCGGCGGAAGGAACTGCGGGAGACGCTGCGCACGCTGCGCGATCCTGCGCGCCAGTACGCTGGCGTGGTGTTAACGGGGATCGGCGGCGTGGGGAAGAGCGCCGTGGCCGGGCGGGTGATGCAGCGTCTCTCCGAGAATGGCTGGCTCCTCGCTGCGCATGCTGGGCGCTTCGACCTCAAGGCCATCGCGGTTGCGCTGGGCGTGGAGTTGCTCCAGGCGGACCGGCCGGAGGCGAAGAAACTCGGACAACTCCTGGTAGCGGAGCAGATGGACGATCGGGTCCGCCTGCACGCCGTAGCTCAGGCGCTGGCCGAGGAGCCGGTGCTGCTCGTGCTGGATGACTTCGAGCAGAACCTGACGACGGGCGGCGGAGAGTTTCTGGATCCCGATGTCGCCGTCTTCCTCCGGAAGCTGGCCGACTCTGCGCGCCAGGGCCGCCTCCTGCTCACCTGCCGCTACCCCGTGCCAGGTACGGGAGACCTGCTCCGTCGCGTGCCCGTTGGTCCCCTCAGCCGGGCGGAAACGCTGAAGCTGCTGCAGCGTCTCGAGTCGTTGCGCGGCTCCGATCCTAGCGACTTGGCAACCGTGGTGCGGATGATCGGCGGTCACCCGAGGATGCTGGAGTTCCTGGACGCGCTGCTGCGAGGCGGGAGAGGCCGGTTGCCCCACGTCACGAAAAAGCTCCGAGACGTGCTCGCGATAGAGGGTGTCGATACGGAGGCCATTGCGGGCGACTTGGACGAAGGGCTCGCCGCGGCCGTTACTCTCGGTGCCCGCGACGTGCTCCTATCGGAACTGCTCGCAATCGCGCGGAGCGAAGGTATCGACGAGGCGCTGCTGCAGGCGGCCACCTCAAACCTGTCGGTGGAGCCCGCCGGACTGGCGTGGATGCTGGCGGACGACGGCGTCGGAAACCTGACAGACGCAGCGCACGCGTTGGCGCGGCTGGAGGACCTCTCGCTTGTCCACCGCTTTCCCGACGGCTCAGCGTGGGTCCATCGCTGGACTGCAGAGGGCCTCGCCACGCTTGTGGACGCAGGCGAGCACCGCGCTCGTCACGCCCGCGCTGGCCACTACCGCTGGTGGAGAGTGGAGAATGAGAGCCACGGATTGGACGACGCCATCGAGGCGGTGCGGAACTTCCTGGCTGCGGAAAGCTTTGATGATGCTGTTGGTGTCGCTCAGGCCTGCTTCAACGCGCTACGGCGGTTCCAGCAAGTGATCGGGATCGCTTCACTCGCCGCGGAGGTGCTGGAGATACTGCCGCCGGCGCACGCTGACTTCGCCACCGTCGCCGACGAGGAAGCGAGGGCCCACCTGGCGCTCGGCTTTACTGATCGTGCGCTCGATCGATATGAATCTCTCCTTGAGGCGTATCAACGTCTGGCGCAGGCGGAGCCCAATCGCGCCGACTACCAGCGCGATCTGTCGGTGTTATACAACAGGGCGGGCGACCTGTACCGCAACCTCGGGCAGGGGGAGCAGGCGCGCCAGTCCTACCGTGCCGCGCTCCAGATCCGAGAGCGGCTGGCGCAGGCGGAACCCGATCGCGCCGACTACCAGCGCGACCTATCGGTGTCGTACAACAAGGTGGGTGACGTGTACCGCGCCCTCGGGCAGGGGGAGCAGGCGCGCCAGTCCTACCTCGCCGCGCTCCAGATCGCCGAGCGGCTGGCGCAGGCGGAGCCCGATCGCGCCGACTACCAGCGCGACCTGGCGGTGTCGTACAACAATATGGGCGACCTGTACCGCGATCTCGGGCAGTGGGAGCAGGCGCGCCAGTACCACTTGAAGGATCTCCAGATCACCGAGCGGCTGGCGCAGGCGGAGCCCGATCGCGCCGACTACCAGCGCGACCTGTCCGTGTCGTACAACAAGGTGGGCGACCTGTATAGCGCCCTCGGGGAGGGGGAGCCGGCACGCCAGTCCTACCTCGCCGCGCTCCAGATCCGATCGCGGCTGGCGCAGGCGGAGCCCGATCGCGCCGACTACCAGCGCGACCTGTTAGTGTCGTACGAGCGAATAGGCGATCTGTACCGCGCCGTCGGGCAGGGGGAGCAGGCGCGCGAGTCCTACCTCGCCTCGCTCCAGATCGCCGAGCGGCTGGCGCAGGCGGAGCCTGATCGCGCCGACTACCAGCGCGACCTGTCGGTGTCGTACGAGCGAATGGGCGACCTGTACAGTGCCCTTGGACAGGGGGAGCAGGCGCGCCAGTCCTACCTCGTCTCGCTCCAGATCCGAGAACGACTGGCGCAGGCGGAGCCCGATCGTGCCGACTACCAGCGCAACCTGTCGGTGTCGTACAACATTCTCGGTAACCTGTATCGCAAACTCGGCCAAAAGGAGCAGGCACGAGAGTACGATATGAAGGACCTTCAGATCGCCGAGCGTCTTGCTCAATCGGAGCCCGATCGCGCCGATTACCAGCGCGACCTCGTGGTTTCGCTTGTTCGGGTCAGCACGACGGGTGAGGACGCAACTGCAGGAGTGGCGGGACTACGACGTGCGCTGGCGATTTTGACGGGGATGCAGGACCGCGGGCAGCTTTCACCGGTCGACGCGGGATTGCCGGAGTGGGTGCAAGGGTTGCTGAACGAACTGGAGGGGCAGTAACGGCCCGCCAATACCGAACCGGCGAATCCACCGCGTGTGAATCAAGCTTGGTGAAAAGTCCTCACCAGTGAATCTCTTCGTGAGATTATCTGTTGTCATTTACCCGCTGATGTCCGCGACCTCGACCTCCACCGCGTTGTCGTAGAAGAGTGCGCCGCCGCCCATGTCGGCCACGCCCTGCGAGGTGGTGTCGTTCACGGTGCGGCCGCCCTCCGACCGGTTCGCCCAGCGCACGCCGTAGCTCACCGCCACGCCGGGGCGCACCCCGTCGGTGACCACGGCGCGCGCGAAGAAGTCGCCGCGGTCGTTGAAGGTGCGTAGCCGGTCGCCCTCGCGGATGCCGCGCACCGCCGCCTCGTTGGGGTGCAGGAGCAGGGTCGCGTCGCCGGCGGCGCGCTCCAGCGGCGGCACGTTCACGAAGGTGGAGTTCATGAACGGGTGCTCGGGCGGCGACAGCAGCGTGAGCGGATAGCGCTCCGCCAGCCGCGGCGCCGCCTCCGCGCTCTCGGCCGGCGGAATGAAGGTCGGCAGGGGATCGAGCCCGATCCGCGCCAGCTCCGGCGCCACGATCTGGATCTTCCCCGTCGGCGTGTTCGGATGCGGATCCGCGTAGGGCCGCCAGTCGGCGGGAACGCTCAGCCGCGCCCATCCTTCCTCCATCAACCGCTCGAAGGTAATCCCCGCCAGCGCCGGGTGCGGGGAGTCGAGCGCTTGGCGGATCAGCGCCAGGTCGTCGTCGCGGAAGGCCGGATCGTCGAGCCCCATGCGCGCGGCGAGGCGGCGGAAGATCTCGGAGTTGGGGAGGCTCTCGCCCACCGGCGCGATGGACGGGCGGTTCAGCGTGACGTACAGGTGGCCGTACGCGGTGTGGACGTCCCAGTGCTCGAGCTGGGTGGTGGCGGGGAGCACCCAGTCCGCGTAGTCGGCGGTGTCGGTGCGGAAGTGCTCGAGGACCACGGTGAACAGGTCCTCGCGCCGCAGCCCCTCGCGCACGCTGCGCAGGTCGGGGGCGACGGCGCCGGGGTTGGAGTTGTAGACGACGAGCGCCTTCACCGGCGGCCCGCCCACCCCCGCGTCGGGAAGGGTGAGCGCGTCGCCCAGCCGGATCATGTTGATGGTGCGCGTTCCCGGCGCGACCCACTCCGGCCGCTCCAGCGCGGCGTTGTTCAGCTTGAAGGCGCCGCTGGTGGAGAGCGTGGCGCCGCCGCCCAGGTCACGCCAGGCGCCGGTCACGGCGGGGAGGAGGGAGATGGTGCGCACCGCCATCCCGCCGCCCGCGTGGCGCTGCAGCCCGTAGTTGAGGCGGATGAAGGACGGCCGCGTGGCGGCGTACTCTCTCGCCAGCGTCTCGATCTCCCCCTGGTCGAGCCCGACGGTGGGCTCGGCGCGGGCGGGGCTCCACTCGTTCAGCACGCGCTCGCGCAGCGCCTCCCAGCCCACGGTGTGCGCCGCCAGGTAGTCGAGGTCCGCCAGCCCGTCGCGGAAGGCGACGTGCATCATCGCCAGCGCGAGCGCGGCGTCGGTGCCGGGGCGGATGGCGAGCCAGCGGTCGCACTGCGCCGCCGTGCGCGTGCGGATGGGGTCGATGGCGATCACCCGCGCGCCGCGCTCCCGCGCGCGGCGGACGGCGGGCCAGAGGTGCGGGTTGGAGGTGAGGGTGTTGGAGCCCCAGATCAGGATCAGCCGCGCGTGCTCCGCCTCTTCGGGGGTGGGGCCCATGCGGTCGCCGTAGGTGGCCTTCCACGCCTCGGTCCCCGCCACGGAGCAGATGGTGCGCGCCAGCAGGCTCGCGCCGATGCGGTGGAAGAAGCGGCGGTCCATCGAGCTCCCCTGCACCAGCCCCATGGTGCCGGCGTAGGAGTAGGGGAGGATGGACTGCGGCCCGTGCGGCCCGGAGCGGATCTCGTCCAGCCGCCGCGCGATGTCGCCCAGCGCCTCGTCCCAGGTCGCGGGCTCGAAGCGGCCCTCCCCCTTGGCGCCCACGCGGCGCAGGGGGACCGTCAGGCGCTCGGCGTGGTAGGTTCGCTCGACGTAGCGGTTCACCTTGGTGCAGAGGAACCCCTGCGTCACCGGGTGTGCCGGGTCGCCCTGCACCCGCACGGCGCGGCCGTCGCGCACATGCACCAGCATGGCGCAGGTGTCCGGGCAGTCGTGCGGGCACGCCCCGCGCACGACGCCGTCGCGGAGGAGAGTGGTTTCCATGGGTTGATTATCGCGTTTCCGAAGACTCGCGGCCAGCGTCTCACGCAGAGACGCAGAGGCGCGGAGAAACCACCGCGGCTTCTCTGCGCCTCTGCGTGAGACCCGTTCTGTTATCTGCCGAAGCCGGAGATCACGATACGGCGCGCTTCGGCTCGGTGTAGGGGCGGTTCGGCTCCACGCCGATCTCGGCGCACCATTCGAGGTAGTCATCGACGCTGATGCGGAATTCCCGCTCCAGGTCGACGAGATTGTCGGCTACGAACGTCACGATGTCCTTGATACCGTCGATCCGCCCGTGCAGCACGCCCTCGTCAGGGACAACCTCGTAGCGGGCGGTGTAGCCTTTGCACTTCATGGCTGACATCGAAGGGTGAGCAAGTGGACGGGGTGAACGACAGGAGCGTGCAGTTTGCACCCATCGTCGCTGTCCGACTCACTCTCGAGACGCGTTCCAACCACACCCCAACAGAACAATCTCACGCAGAGACACAGAGGTGCAGAGAGAAGCCGCGGCTTTCTCTCTGCGCCTCTGTGTCTCTGCGTGAGACGGCTGTTCCGTTATCTGCCGGAGATGGGGACGTTGAAGCCGGCCACCAGGCGGAAAGCCTGGAAGTCGCCGGTGAAGGTCCAGCGCGCCTCGGTGAACGGCCGCAGCGCGCTCCCCGAGATGCGCCCGCCGTCGATCCCGGCGAACAGGTTGAACCCGGCCTTCGTCTCGTTGTCCAGGTCGCCGTTGAAGTCGCGGCGCAGGAAGGCCGCGCCGCCGCCCCCGTACAGGCCCCCGAGCATGTAGGGCTTGATCACCGCGTCGATGTTCCCCTGCCACTCCGCCGCTCCCTCGTTGTCGCCGAAGAACACGTCGAAGCTGGGCGCCAGCGCGAGGGTCCCTCCCGGGAGCGGCAGCGGGATGCGCGCCTGCGTCCCCACGCTCCCCTGGTCGTCGCGGAAGTCCGCCCCTCCGCGGATGCCGAACTCCACCGGCGCCCGGTCGTAGCGGCGGCGGTACCGGTGCTCGCGGTCATGGTCCCGGTCACGGTCGCGGTCGCAGACCACTACGCGCCCGCCGACGTAGCGCCGGCACTCCTGCGCCTCCGCGCGCGCCGTGCCCACCAGCATCAGCGCCATCAGACAGACGGTCGTTCTCCGCATGGCATCTCTCCCGTTCGCTGCGGAACTCGCGGGCACACCCCTGCGCGCCCGCCTGAGGGTGTGATGCCGCACCCGGCCGGATGGTTGTAACCGGGCCGGGCATCCCTGCTTGCGCCGGGCGCTCCCCGGCACGATCCTCCCTGCGCGGCCCCGTCCCGGGGCCATCCACTTCGCGGACCCGGCCCCGTGCTCTACCTCTACCTCGCCGCCGGCGGCGTCATCGGCACCCTCGCGCGCTACGGGCTCGGGCAGTGGATCCCCGGCTGGGCGGGGACCGGCTTCCCCTGGCACACGCTGCTCATCAACCTGGCCGGGTCGCTGGTGCTGGGGTTCGCGATGCGCGCCTTCCAGACGCTGCCGGTGGCGCCGGAGGTGCGCGGGTTCGTGGCGGTCGGCTTCTGCGGCGCGTTCACCACCTTCAGCACCTTCAGCTTCGAGACGGTGACGCTGATGCAGGAGGGGCAGTGGGGGCGCGCCTCGCTGTACGCCGCCGGGAGCGTGGCGCTGGGGCTGCTGGCGGTGTTCGCCGGGATGGCGCTCGCCGGCGCCGCCTTCCGTCCCCGGGCATAGGAGGACGCCGATGCACAGCTTCAAGGGCGAGCGCACGCTGATGCGCATCTTCATCGGCGAGAGCGACCGCTGCGCCGAGGGGCCGCACCGCGGCAAGCCGCTGCACGACGCGCTGGTGCGGGTGCTGCGCGAGCGCGGCTGCGCGGGCGCCACGGTGCTGCGCGGCATCCAGGGCTTCGGGGCCAGCGCGCGGGTGCACACCGCGAAGCTGCTGGAGCTCTCGCTGGACCTGCCGATGGTGGTGGAGGTGGTGGAGACGGAGGAGAAGATCCAGGAGCTCCTTCCCGTGCTCGACACCATGATCGGCGGGGGGATGGTCACGCTGGAGCGCGTGCGCGTGATCCTCTACCGCCCCGGCGACTTCGCCGCGGGCGACCGCTGGGCGCACCGCATCGAGGGGCTGGAGCCCGCGGACGAGCCGGGGGTGTGAGGCCAATCCGGGAAATCCGGAACGGAAATGCCGGAACGTGAAATCCGGAACGTGAAATCCGGAACGTGAAATCCGGAATTGGCGAGTGAACTCGCCGCTACAACGGCACACAGTCCGCCTTCGCGGACACCAACGATGTACGGATCAGCGATGATGAATCGACGTATCCCTGCCGTCGCCATTCTCCTCCTGCTGGCCGCGGCGCCGGCCGCCGCGCAGACCACGCGCGGCCCCGTCCTCCCGCGGGCGGAGTTCGCCCGGTTGACGGCGGCCCCGCGGCTCGATCCCTCCGCGGCGGCCGGGCTGGCGGAGCGGCTGCAGCCATCACCCCCGCGCCTCTACTACTCCGTGCCGCTGGCTGCCGTGCTCGGAGTGGGCGGAATGGTGCTGGGCTACGGCGCCGGCATGGTGGTGTTCGACTGCCAGGACGAGGCGCCGGGGTGCACCGGCGCGCCGGACGACTTCGAGTACACGCTGGCCTACACCGGCCTCGCGCTCGGCGCGGCGACGGGCGCGCACATCGGTGGGAAGACGCACGACGGCAAGGGGAACTTCTGGGCGACGCTCGGCGGCGCGGCGATCGGCGCGCTCCCCATCCTGCTCGCGCCCAAGGACGACGACCAGACGGGTGCCTGGGTCGGCAGCATGGCGGGCGCGACGGCCGGCGCGGCGCTGGCCGATTATCTCGTGAGACGGCCGCGGTAATGATACCGCATCGGTTCGAACGGAGGGGAGCGAGAACGTGGGAGAGATCCTGACCCGGACGCGGCGGGATCCACGCCGACTGCAGCGGAACGCGCGGGATGGGATGCGGATCGGGCTGTGGATGGCGGGCGCCTACAGCGCCGTCGCCACTGCCATCCTCGTGTTTGGCGGCTTCGCGACCAAGCTGACCCCAAGCTGACCCTGGCGGAGTTTCTCACCATCATCGGGGGGTACTACGCCGCCGGGCTGGTGGGGGGAGCCACGGCGGGCGCGCTCAAGGAGCTCGGCCGCACGTGGACGGGCACGGCCCTCATGGGCATGGGCGTGGGCGTCCCGGTGTTCCTGGCCCTGGGCACGATGGCGTTCGGCTCGCCGCTGGCGTGGGGGAGGACCGAGTGGGCGGTGTACGGGTTCGACGTGCTGGTCCTGGGGCCGCTCTTCGCGGTCTACTACCGCTACAGGGCGGGCGACTGATGCCGAAGGACGATGGCGGTCTCACGCGGAGACGCGGAGAAAGCCGCAGCCACGCTCGACTTCGACATCCCCGAACGTCTTTGTGCGCGCCGTGAAATGATCACGGAACGACATCGCCGCTGGGAGCGATGGGTGCGGCCTCTCGCCCTCTACGGGCTGGCCTGTTTTCTACCGCTGGTCGTGTTCAGCCTGTGGCACAGCGTGGTCGTCGCGCTGCATGGGGAGCCCCTGTCGCCGGCAGCATTTGCGCTCGCAAACGCGTGGGGCTTCACGGTCGTGGTCTCGCTGCTCGCCACGCTGCCCCCGGCGATCGCGTCGCTCGCGACCGACGACGCGCTGAGCTCCGGGCGCCGCACGGGCTGGGCGGTCGCCTTCTTCTTCACGGGATTCGTGGCGAGCGCGCTGTTCGTCCTGCTGCGCTGGAGGCGCGAACGGCGGCTTCCGAGCTCATGAAGATATGGGCACTGCGCGCGAGCTCGCAGAGAAACCGAGAGACGCGGAGGGTTCTCTGCGTACTCTCGGTTTCTCTGTGAACTCGCGGCGAAGCCGCCCCTCAGTTGCTGCAGTCCTGCGTGCCGTTGCAGTAGCACGCAATCTGGCCATCGGTGAACGCCTCGGTGGGGAAGCACGACTGGGGACCGCTGGGGCACTCCTCGCCGCACTGGGTTCGCGGGCAGGTGAACTGGGAGAGGTACCCGTGGACGGTCCCCCGCTCCTTCACCGCGCTTTCCGTCTCGAACGACTCCACCCGCAGCTCGCTCACGTCCAGGCTGACCTTGCGCATCGGGACTCTCCTCTGGTTGGATCGCCGGGACCTCCATCTCGAACCCGAAGGCCGGTCCCGGCCGCGGAATTGGTCCGAAAAGATGCGAGCGTCGGCGAGGTGTGGCAAGCCGGAGGCGCCCCCCGGGAAAGGTCCGGGGGGCGCCTCTCCGTCGGGTGCCTGCCTCGCTACCGCGAAGCCGTGCGGATGCCGCCGCTGCTGAGGTAGTCGAGGAGCAGCGTCGACATCATCCGGATGCCGATGGGGATGGCGTCGTCGTCGGCCTGGAAGGTGGGGGTGTGGTGGTCGCCCGAGGTGGTGCCGGGCTTCACCGTGCCCAGGCGGTAGAAGAAGCCGGGGACCTGGTTGGCGAAGAAGGCGAAGTCCTCCGCCCCCGTGGTGGGGGCGACGTCGGGGACGTTCTGCGCGCCCAGCAGCCGCACCATCGTCGGGCGCATGCGGTCGCTCAGCGCGCGGTCGTTCACCGTCACCGGGGTGGTGCGCTGGTACTCCATCGTGTAGCTCCCGCCGCCCGCGTGCGTCACCCCGTCCAGGATCTCGCGCATCCGCCGCTCCACCTCGTCCTGCACCCTCGGGTCGAAGGTGCGCACCGTCCCCATCAGCGTCACGTCGGCGGGGATGATGTTGAAGCGCTCGCCGCCGCGCACCATCCCCACCGTGAGCACGCTCGGCTCGAAGGGGGAGAGGTTGCGCGAGCGGATGGTCTGCAGCGAGAGGATGGCCTGCGCCGCCATCACCACCGGGTCGATGGCGAGCTGCGGGCTCGCGCCGTGCGCCTGCCGCCCGTGGATGTTCACCGTGAAGCGGTCCGACGCGGCCATCGCCGGGCCCGGCGTGTAGCCGACCTTCCCCGTCTCCATCTGCGCGAAGGTGTGCAGCCCGAACACCGCCGTGGGGTGCCAGCGGTTGAACACCCCCTCCTTCAGCATCAGCGCGGCGCCGCCCTCCTCGCCCGGAGGGGCGCCCTCTTCCGCCGGCTGGAAGATGAAGACGACGGTGCCGGGAACGCGGTCCTTCATCCCCGCCAGCACCGAGGCGACGCCCATCTGCACGGCGGTGTGGACGTCGTGGCCGCAGGCGTGGCTCACGTCCACCGTCTTCCCCATGTACTCGCCGGTGGCGGTGCTCTTCCAGGGGTAGGGCGTGTCCTCCTTCACCGGGAGCGCGTCCATGTCGGCGCGCACGGCGACCACCGGCCCGGGGCGGCCGCCGCGGAGGATGCCGACCACGCCGGTGCGGGCGATGCCGGTGTCGACCTCCAGCCCCAGCGAGCGCAGGTGCGCGGCGACCAGGGCCGAGGTGCGGAACTCCCGGTTGGAGAGCTCCGGGTGCTGGTGGATGTCGTGGCGCACCGCCACCATCTGCGGGGCCACGCGGCTCGCGGCGGTGCTCACCGCGGCGTCCCACTGCTGCGCGGCGAGGGAGAGGGGCGCCAGCGCGGCGGCGGCCGCGGCGAGCGCGCGAAGGGCGGGGGAGATCATTCCGGGGGCTCCGTTGAGGGTGATGGACCGGAAGATTGCTCCGTTCCCAGGCACCGTCAACAGAACGTCTCACGCAGAGTCACCAGAGGGACCAGAGGAACAACGCGCTGTTCCTCTGGTCCCTCTGGTGACTCTGCGTGAGATGCCGTTGTTTTTTCTTACCGGGAAATGCGCACCAGCGAGATATCGCCGCTCACGGTGTTCACGCTGAGGTCGGGGCCGCCGCGCCCCAGCCGGCCGTGCACCTGCTGCCCGATGCGAACGTGCACGCGCGGTCCCCGGTCGTCGTCATCGTCGTCATCGCGGCGGCCGCGCCCTCCCACCTCCAGCGGGAAGTCGGACTCGATCTCCCCCGAGAGCGTGCGGGCGCTGAAGTCCGCGTCGGCCGAGGCGGGGATGCGCAGGGTGACGTTGCCGCTCACCGTGTTGAAGTGGAGCGACTCGCCGCCGATGCGGCCCATGGTGGCCTCCACGTCGCCGCTCACGCTGGTGGCCTGCACCGGGCCGTCGGACGACACGTGCACGCTCCCGCTCACGCTCGCCGCGCGCACCGGGGAGTGCAGGCCGCTCGCGTACACGTCGCCGGTCACGCTCGCCAGCGACACCCGCACGCCGGCGGGGACGCGGACGGTGAAGTCCACCCGCGGCGCCTCGCCGTGCGTGCTCCCGTTCCGCTGGCTGCAGGCGTCGCGCGGCTCGCGGCGGCCGTCGTCGTCATCGTCGTCGCGCCAGCGGCGGCCGTCGTCATCGTCGGCGTCGCGCGGGTAGACGGCGCAGACCACCACGCCCTCGCTGCGGCGCACCACCTCGATGCGCACCCGGTCGGCGTTGCGGCCGCGGCGCACGGCGGTGACCGTCACCTCGTCGCCCGACGCGGGCTCGGCGCTGATGTCGCCGATGATCCCCTTCACGGTGATCTGCTCGCCGCGGGCCAGGCGCCCGCTCCAGCGGAAGTCCTGCTGCGCCGCGGCGGGGGCCGCGGGGTGGGGAAGCGGGGCGGCGGCGCCGGCCGCGAGGGCGGCGGCAAGGCCCAGGATACGGATCATCGGGGTTTCCGATCGATGGTGTGATGGGCGGCGCGCCCGCGCCGCCGCGGCTGCGGTGGTCGGGGGATTGGATGCGCGCCACCGGCAAAAGGGTTTGAGCGCCCCGTCCACGGGAGGGGGCGACGCCGCCCGGGGGCTACAGGCGTTCACTTGCGGAACCCAGGGCCCATGCGCAATTTCCCTCCACCTGCCATCGGCCGACGCGCGGGGATTCCGCCGCTCCGCATCGCACGGGAGCACGCGCGTCCGGCCAGACCCCCCGCGCGACGCACACCGCGGCGCGTTCATCCCCGGAAAGCACCCCACATGGCCCTCATGACCTGTCCCGACTGCGCCAACCAGTACCCCGACGACGCCCCGTACTGCCCCAACTGCGGCCGCCCCAACCCGGCGCGCCGGACCGGGGCCGCGGACGCGGCCGCCGGGTCGACGGCGGGTGGACAGCCGGAGACCCCGGCCGGGACCGGGCCGAGCAGCACGACCTACACGGCCGGGACCGGCTCCGCCGGCAGCGGCGCGCCGGGGTCGGGCGGTGCGTACGGAGCCGGCACGGGCGGTGGATACACCGGCGGCACGGGGAGCACGGCGAGCGAGACCCCGGCCGGCGGATACGCGCCGGGCGGCGGCTACGGCGGCACCGGGGGGACCGGCGGCACCGGTGGCTACGGTGGCACGGGCGGGCCCGGCGGCGGCGGGTACGGGGGCGGCGGGTACGCCGGCGGGCCGGCCGGCGGAGGTCCGCCGCAGCAGGTCCCCAACTACCTGGTGCCCGCGATCGTGCTGACGCTGTGCTGCTGCCCGCCCTTCGGCATCGCGTCGGTCATCTACGCCGCGCAGGCGAACGCCAGGCGCGATCTGGGCGACATCGCCGGCGCGCTGGCGGCATCGAGCAACGCCAAGAAGTGGATGCTGATCGGCGTCGGCATCGGCGTGGCGGGGTGGTTGGCCTACGGGCTGCTCTACGGCTTCGCGATGATGGCTGCGATTGCGGGGAGCAGCCACTGATGCGCCTGCCGGACGTCCGCGTCTCCGCCCGCTCGGCGTGGCTCGTGGCCACGTCGGCGGCGGTGGCGGCGGTGCCGGTGCTGTACCGCTTCAACCCGCTGGAGGTGCACTTCTACCCCCGCTGTCCGCTCTACGTGCTGACGGGGATCTACTGCCCGGGGTGCGGCGCGCTCCGGGCGGGGCACGCGCTCCTGCACGGCCACCTCCTCACCGCGCTGGACTACAACCCGCTGCTGGTGGTGGCCGCGCCGTTCCTGGCCTGGGCGCTGGCGGCGCGGGCCGTCCACGCCCTCACCGGGCGGCGCATCCCCACCCACCAGCTCACGGGGGCGCAGTCGATGGCGATCATGTGGCTGCTCATCGCCTTCATGGTGCTCCGCAACGTCCCCCTGTACCCGCTGAGCGTGCTGGCGCCCTGAGCCGCCGGCCGCCGCTTCCCCGAATTCGTCCATGGCGCTGGTGAGCTGCCCCGAATGCGGGGCGCAGGTGTCCGACGCCGCGATCGTCTGCTTGCAGTGCGGCTTTCCGCTGCGCCGCGACGCCCTGGCGCGCTCCGCCGGCGGGGGCGCGGCCGGCGCCTCGTCGGGGTGGAACGCCACGGGGATCGTGATCGCCCTGGTGGCCGTGGGGTTCGTGGGGATCGTGGTCTTCGGCATCCTGGCGGCGCTCGCCATCCCCCGCTTCACCATGGCGGCGCAGCGCGCGAAGGAGAAGGAGGGCGAGCGGATGCTGAAGCAGCTGTTCACGCTGGAGAACACGTACTACGCCAACCAGGGTACCTACGCCGCGTCCACGGACGAGCTGCGGAGCGTCGGCTGGGGGCCGGCGGACAGCGCGCTGTACTACGTCCCCGGGATCACCCTGGCCCCCGCACGCGACGCGATCGTCTGCCTGGAGGCGCGCCCGAAGCAGGGCGCGGACGTGCAGCCGCTGAGCATGGACTCGGTGGGGGTGATCTACCACGGTGAGCACTGCAGCGGCGAGACGGTGAGCCCGTCGCGCACCACGACCTTCCAGCCGGTGGAGGCCACGGACCTTTCCGGCGAGGGCGGCGACCCCGGCGCGCGGGCGCTGCTGCGCGAGGTGTACGCGGGGGTGGCCGAGTACCGCGCGGAGCACGGTCGCGACCCCACGGACCTGCGCCAGGTGCTGCGGCACGTGCACTTCTCGCGCGCCAGCACCGAGAACTCGCTGGCGATCGGCCGGCGGGGCGGGCGCGTCTGCGTCTCCACCACGCCCGCCCCGTCGGAGCCGCCCGGCCGCCACGAATTCAGCGTGGACGCCGAGGGGAGGATGTACGACGGCGCCACCTGCTCCGGCGTCGTGCTCGAGCAGGTCGCCGCGCCCGGTCCCTCCACGGATTCGATCGAGAAGTCCCCGTCCTGATCCCGGTCCTGATTCCGGTCCTGATCCCCGTCCTGATTCACGCCGTTCGATCTCCCTTTCATGCCGATGGTGAGCTGCCCCGACTGCGGGGCCCAGGTATCCAGCGTCGCGGTCGTATGCCCGCAGTGCGGCTTTCCGATGGACCGCGCGAACACCTTCGGGATCCGCGGCCGCGCGCGGAGAGAAAGCGGCACCGGGACCGCAATCGGCCTGGGGATCGTGGGCTTCGTGATGCTGGTGGTGCTCGGCCTCATGGCGGCGGTCGCCATCCCGCGCTTCACGGCGGCGGCGAAGCAGGCGAGGCAGGCCGAGGGCGAGGGGCTGCTGAAGCAGGTGTACGCGCTGGAGAACGAGTACTGGACCCGGCACGGGAGCTACGCGCCCTCGCTGGAGGCGCTGAAGGGCGTCGGGTGGAAGGAGCCGGAGACGCTGCGCTACTACACGGTCGAGATCACCTCGTCGGAAGCGGCGAACCTCTGCCTGCAGGCGCTCCCCCGCCCGGGCGCGAAGGTGCAGCCGCTCCGGATGCGCGTGGCGGGCTACATCGAGCCCGGGGCGCGCTGCGACGGCTACGCCGGCGACAGCACCACGCTGGCGGCCGACGCCAGGCGGGTGATGAGACGGGTCCACGGGGGGTTGTCGGCGTGGTACGAGGCGCACGAGCGGCGGCTGCCGGCCACCGACGCCGAGCTGGCGGAGGCGTACCCGCCCGCGAGCGACCCCGACTTCGTGGTCGGCCTGACGCCGATGGGGAACGGGGGCTTCTGCGTGCACCTCGCGCCGCGGACGCAGCCGCCTTCGGCCGTGCTGCTCAGCATGGACAGCGGCGGCAACCTGTACGACGGCGACGGCTGCGCGGGCCGAACCGTTTCCTGGTAGACACAAACGACGATTTGACGCAGAGACGCGGAGGAACGGAGAACCGCTGCGTCTCTCCGTTCCTCCGCGTCTCTGCGCCAAGAAGCCGTTGTACCGTTTCGACGGATTGACTGTGGATTCAGTCAACAGATGGGCTCACACGGAGTCAACGGAGTCAACGGAGAACGACCCTTGTCTTTCCTCCGTTTACTCCGTTGACTCCGTGTGAGAATCTTCTGTGCTGGTGTTTCCGAATGCACAGTGAATTGCCCAATCTGGTATTACCTGCCTTCGATCTCGCTCTTCAGCCGGAGCAGCGCGTCCTCGGCGGCCACGAGCTCGCCGCGGGCCTCGTTGAGCTGCGTCTGCTGCACCTCCACGAAGCGGCGGTAGGGGGCGATGGACTCGTTCACCCGCGCCGTGCTGTCCTGCACCGCGGCGTGGATCTGCCGGGTGAGCGACTCGTTCAGGCGGCGGCGCAGCTCCTCCACCTTCTTGGCGAAGTCGGCCTTGGCCTGGCGCCGGCGCGAGGGGATCACGTAGAGCCCGGTGACGGCCAGCACGCTCGCCAGCACCACGCCGGTGATGTCGACCACGACGCTGGAGATGAGCGCCGCCATCCCGAGCCCCAGCCCCATCCCCACCACCGCCCCGATGGTGGTGCCGGCGCCGGCGCGCACCTCCTCGGCCAGGCGGTGGGCCTCGGCCTCGCGGTTGTAGGTGCCCACGGTGGCGCGCGCCGTCTGCCCGATGGACTCGAGGAGCGCCTGGCGGTTGTAGCTGAAGCCGGCGCCCACCTCGCCGATCATCCCCTCGCGGTGGCGGGCGAGCTGGCGCCGCTCCACGTAGCTGCTGATGTCCTGCCAGAGCTTGAGGTTGCGCTCCACGATCCAGTCGATCACGCGCTGCACCTCGTCGTCGATCTGGCGCGGGGTGTCGCCCACCACCTCGCGCTCGAAGTCGCGCCGCACCTGCTCCGAGTTCATCAGCGCCCGGATCTTCCCGAAGCGGATGGTCTCGTCCAGGTAGCGCTCGCCGCGCAGCTCCATGTCGTTCAGGATGGCGTCGAGGCGCCCCAGCCGCGGCTCGAAGTCGCGCAGCATCTCCTGGTGGAAGGCGGCGAGCTGCGCGTCGATGTTCTGCAGCGTGGTCACGTCTTCGGTGAGCAGCTTGAGCCGCTCGAAGGCCATCTCCTTGTAGCGCCCCGCCAGCCGCAGCCCCACGTTGAGCGGGTTGAGGAGCTTCAGCCGCACCCGCTCCTGCTGGTCGAGGGTGTTCACCAGCCAGTCGTCCATGGCCGCGAAGCCGCTCTGCTCCCAGAGCGCCTCGTCGCCCGCCTCGCGCGCCTTCTGCGCGGCGCGCGCGGAGACGGGGAAGACCTCGGGGGCCTCGCCCAGCACCGTCTCGGCGTTCTCGCGCACGAAGGCGATCACCTGCTCGCGCTCCTCGGGCTTCTCCAGCAGGTCGACCTTGTTGATCACCATCACCACCTTCTTCCCCCAGGCGCGGATCTGCTCCAGGAAGGCGCGCTCGCTCTCGGTGAAGGGGCGGTCGGCGGAGGTGACGAAGAGCACCAGGTCGGAGCGGGGAACGAAGTCGCGGGTGAGCTCCTCGTGCTCGCGGATCACCGCGTTGGTCCCCGGGGTGTCGACGATGTTGAGGTCGGCCAGGAGCGAGGCGGGGTGGGTGCGCTCCAGCAGGTATGCCTCGAGCAGGTTCTCCCCCACCTCCGGCCCCTGGCGGAGGAGGTTGATGCGGTCGGTGGTGGGGGTGACCCCCTCGGGGAGCACCTTCTCGCCCAGCAGCGCGTTGATGAAGCTGGACTTGCCGGAGTTGAACTCGCCCGCGACCACCAGCAGGAAGAGCCCGGAGAGCGCCTCGCGCGCCTGCCGGAAGTGGCGCATGTCCTCGGCGGAGCCGTCGGGGCCGAAGCGCTCCAGCGCCACCGCCAGCCGGTCGAGGAGCTCGGCCTCGCGGGCGCGCAGCTCGGCCTCGCGGTCGCTCAGCAGCCGGTTGCGGCGCAGCAGCCGCCCCATCAACCCCCGCCTGGGCGCCGCCGCCGCGGCGCCGGACTCGCCCTCGGGCGCGAACGGGGTGCCGCCGGGAGTCCGCTCGATCATCGTCGCTTCAGCCTGGGTCGGGAGTCGGTTCTGCCTGCGTTCGGCAAGGTAAGCTGCAAGGGCAAGGCCGAACAGAAAAAGCCTCACGCAGAGCCACGGAGACACGGAGAGAGAAGGGATGTAGCAGATGGCGTATGGGCACGCATCCTGCACACCATAGGGTGGGATTCAAAACGGGCTAAGACGATGGCACTACGCAACTTCAGGGATTCGAGAGGGGCCGAGTGGCGGGTGTGGGACGTGATCCCGCACGTCGCGCGATCGGGGGAGCGCCGGGGGCGCGACCGCCGGGTGGGGCTCGCCGCCACCTATACAGGACCGGAGCGCCGCCGCGGCCGCGACCGGCGCGTGCGCACGCCCGGGCTGCTCACGCCGGGGCTGGAGCGCGGCTGGCTCTGCTTCGAGGGCGAGGCCGACAAGCGCCGCCTGACGCCCGTTCCCGCCGGGTGGGACGAGGCGCCGGACGAGGAGCTCGAGGGCCTGCTCCAGCGCGCGCGGCCCGTCGCTCGTCGGGGCCCCTGACCCTCTAAACCGCATTCGACGCAGAGGCGCAGAGGAAAAGAGAGAACTGCAAAGAAAAATCTTTTTCTGTTCTCTCTGTTTCTCTGCGCCTCTGCGTCAAATGCGGTTAGCGGCGCCGCGGAATCGCCCGGAACTCGCGGGCGTGCGACTCCATCTCGTCCAGCACCTTCTCCGGCGCCACGTCCTGCGCCAGCTCCCGCAGCTCGGGATCGTCCGCGGCCTCGATCCCCATCCGCTGCGCCATCTGCGTGACGAGCGAGACCAGCTGCGTGATCTCGTGCTCGGCCAGCAGGCTCACCTGCAGGTCCAGGTCGGCCCGTTTGTCGGCGAGCACCTGCATCCGGTTCTGGCTGATCAGCACGAAGGTGGAGAGGAAGATCGCCTCCACCGACGCCGCCATCGCCAGGATCACGAAGGAGGGGTCGAACTTCGGGAGCGGGGTGGCGCCCAGGTTCACCACGATCCATCCACCGAACAGCGCCAGGTGGATGTAGACGAAGGTCATGCTCCCGGTGAAGCGCGTGACCGCGTCGGCCACGCGCTCGCTGGTCGTCTTGCGGCGGTCTTCCTGCTGCTGCCGCGCCAGCAGCGCGCGGATGTTGCGCTCCACCACCCCCGCCAGCTGGGGGCTGTCGCGCGGGTCGGGGGCGTACTTCCTGTCCTGCATGGGTCTCCAGCGGGTGCGGCTACGCGGGGGCGCGGGAGGGAGGCGTCTGCATCTCCCGTTCCCATCGTTCACTTTGCGGAGGCGAGCGGGCTCAGGCCGTCTGCCGCTCCCGCGTGCGGCGGGAGACGGACACGGTGCCCTCGTCCGGCGCCTCGATGGGGCCGCCGTCGGGGAGGAGCGGACGGCCCTCCACCAGGTCGTAGCCGTAGCCGTCGGGGAGGATGTGCACCACCGCGTCGGTGAGGGCGAGCGTGTCGTCGTCGCCCACGTCGGGGGCGTTGGTGTGCGACACCCGGCCGCCCAGCACCATCACCGCCCCCTCGCCCAGCACGCGCAGGGAGGCGCCGGGCTCCACCTCGATGGCGGTGTTCTCGTCGATCCCGATCCCCAGCACCTGCGGGTTGTGGGCGAAGATGGTGAAGAGGCGGCTGGGGCGGCCGCGCTGGTTGAAGTGCGTGTCGACCACGGTGTCGCGCCAGTAGCCGAGCCCCGGCGCCAGCGCCACGTCGGCGCGGCGCACGGTGCCGTCGCTGGGCCCGCCGATGATCATCACCCCGCTCATGGCGGCGGCGCCCGCGCTGGTGCCGGCCACCACCAGCCCCTCGCCGTACAGCCGCTCGCGGATGCGCTCGCAGAACTGAGACCCCGCCATCAGCGCCGTCAGGCGGAGCTGGTCGCCTCCGGTGAAGAAGACCGCCGTGGCGCGCTCCAGCCCGTCCAGGATCTCCGGCGTATTGGCTTCGTTGCGGTCGGTGATGGGCGCGGCGATCACCTCCGCCACGCCGATCTTTTCGAAGAGCCTGCCGTAGGTGCGGACCTTCTCCTCCGGCTTCTCCGAGGGCGACGAGCAGACCAGGATCCGCGCCCTCGCCCCGCCGGCCATCTTCACCAGGTGGGGGAGGATGCGGAGCTTCTTCTCGTCGGGATCCTCGGCTCCCCCGATCACCAGCAGCCGCCCGACGCGGCGTCGCCCGTTCTTCCCGGCCATGGCTCTCGCTCCTCGTGTGTGGAGCGTCCCGATTTACAAGGATCAAGCCAGCCGGTGAACAGCCTCTCGCGCGGAGGCGCGGAGATGCGGAGCGCCGCCGCGTTACGCGTACAGCGCGGTCCGCCGCGAGGCGAAGTCGTGCTCCGCCACCAGCCGGGCGATGGCGCGGGCGATCTTCTCGCCGCCGGCGGACGAGGGCTCGATGGGGTTCGCGTAGTCCTCGGGACGCGAGCAGACGGCGCGCAGCTCGATCACCGGGAGCCCCTTCTCCAGCGCCACGCGCAGGATGCGGTCGTCGAACACCGCCATCGCCGCCGCCGCGCGGCGCCCCATCTCCGGGTCGGGGAAGTTGCCGTTGTAGACCGTGCAGAGCGCGGTGGGGATGCCGGGCGCCAGCACGTGGCGCAGCATCGCGCGGTAGTCGACCTCGAACTCGTCCGCCAGCGCGGCGAGGCGCGCGAGCACCTGGCCGGTGCCGGCGGCGGGCTGGTCGAGCACGTCGGCGTGCATCAGCAGGTCGTTGCCGCCGGCGGAGAGCACCAGCACCGCCGCGTCCGCGGGGACGTCGCGCAGCTGCCGCGGCACGTCTTCGGTGGTGGCGCCGTCCACGGCGGCGAGGACGGCGCGCCACCCCGGCGGGAGCGCGGCCTGGAGCTGCGCCGCCACGTGCGGGCCGCCGCCGGTGTAGGCGCCGTTGTCCAGGATGGAATCGCCCAGCAGCACCACGGCTCCGGGCTCGCGGTCCGTTCTCATTCCGCCCCCGTGCTGGCGTGCGGCGCGTGCACCGGCTTGCTCTCGGGCGAGCCGCGCTGGCGCAGCACGACGGAGAGGAGCACGATGGCCAGCACCGACAGGAACTCGCTCTGCCAGTTCTGGAAGCTCTCGAACCAGAACTTCGGCGTGCCCAGGTAGCCGAGCATCGACACCGGCTGTCCGCCGTGCGCGAGCTGGTCCTGGCTGTACTCCGCCGCCCCGCCCGCGGCATGGCCGGCCAAGCAGAGCAGGAAGATGACGAACAGCGCCAGGCTGAGCGAGTTCTCGTACGCCTTCAGCACCAGCCCGCCGCGGCGCACCGGCCAGGGAGCGCCGGGCTCGTGCGCGTGGTCGCGCGGGTCCTCGTCGCCCTCGCCGCCGTCGCCGGTGGCGGTGCCGTCCGGCTTGCGCGACTCGGCCGAGCCCTTCTGCACCAGGAAGGCGGTGAGGAAGATGAACGACGCCATCTGCAGGAACTCGCTCTCCCAGTTCTCGAACGTCGCCTCGTAGAACGCGCCGGTGGTGAGGTACTGGCCGAACCCGATCTCCTGCTGGTGGTGGTCCTTCTGGTCCTGGTTGTGGACCTTGAACCCGGTGACGGCCTGCCCCACCAGGGAGAGGGCGAAGAGGGCCGCCGCAACGATGCTCAGGCTGTGGTTGCGCAGCTTGCCGGGCATGGGCTCCGTGCTTCCGAGGGAGATGGCGTGCCCGAAGACACCCGGATGTGCCCGAACGCGGAAGCCGTGCCACTCAATGCGGACGCTCCTCGCGGGCCCGCGAGGAGTGCCCCGGGCGTCCATTCTTTGTTCAAGGTCGCCTGGGCGGGTGTCATAGAGGGCTCCGATCAGGATGAGAGTCCTCTAACCGAACGTCTCACACGGAGTCAACGGAGTCAGCGGAGGCGTTCTCCGTGGACTCCGTGTGAGCCGATCGGTTGCTGAATGCGCGCTGCCGTCCTTGCGCCTGCTGAGGTGGATCTCCCGGTTGCTCTCCTTCAGCCGGCCAGGTCGATCCGGCGGCGGTGTCGGCTTGTATGCGCTTTCGTGGCGTGTGGCGGACGCTCCTTTGTGGGTCTGGCTTGTCCCTTTTGTCTTATTTAGAATGTGACGCGTCCAGCCGAGCGCGCCGGCAGGCCCGGCGCGCGCTCTCCGGTCACAATGAGGAGGCAAGAATGGGCCGCACCCGAAGGAGCCGCTCCGATCTACCGCGGGCCCCGCTCGAGCTGCTGCACCCGCTGGCGCTCCCCTCCGCCGCGCCGTCCGGGGTGGAGATCCTGGCGGAGCTGCCGCGGGCGCAGGCGCTCCCGCTCTTCTCCCTCTACCGTGCCGCGCTGTCGTGGAGCGCGGGCACGTCGCACGGCGAAGAGGTGGAGACGGTGGAGCGGCACGCGCTGGCCAGGCTGGGCGAGGGCGGATGCTGGCCCGGCGCCGCCGTGGTCGCGATGCACGTCTCCGCGCCGCCGGGCGACGACCGCGACGAGATCGCCCGCGCCTGCCTCGCACTGGCCGATTGGGCGCTCTCGCAGCAGGCGCAGGAGACGGCGCTGGCGTTCGCGGGATTGGCCGCGCTGGTGTGGCCGGGGCATCCGCGCTATGCATGGACCTACGGCCGGCTCCTGCGCAGCCGAGGCCGCGTGCGCGAGGCCGAGCACTGGTTCCGCCGCAGCCACCGCATCGCGGTCTGGCTCGGCGACTGGGAGGCGCAGGCAAGGAGCCTGAACAGCCTGGGCGTGCTCTCCTATCTCACCGGCAACTACCGGCGCGCGGAGAACCGGCTCGCACGCGCCCTGGCAGTGGCGGCGAAGCGAGGACTCCGCCTCGCGCGAGGCGAGATCCTGCACGACCTTTTCGCGCTTGCGATCACCCAGCAGGATTTCAGACGGGCGGAGGACTATGCGTCGAGCGCGCTGCAGTGCTACTTGCCTGGCCACGACCGTCTTCCCGCGCTCGCGCACGATCTGGGCTGCCTGTGGATGGAACAGGGGTACTATGCACGTGCCCTCCCGTTGCTCCAGGCGGTCGTCGGCCACTTCGACGAGTGGAGTCGGAAGCTGCAGAGCTACGCTGCCGCAGCGCGGGCGGCTGGTGGCGCGGGTGACGAAGCGGCGTTTGCCTGGGCGTCGGCACGGGCCTGGGACGCCGCTGCCAGGATGGATGACTGCCGCATGTGCGGTGCAGAATTGGTGGATCTCGGCAGGGGTGCAGCGAGCCTCGGCCTGTGGGACGAGGCAATCGCTGCGTTCAGGCGGGCGCGCACGCTCGCGGAAGCGCACGGGGCATCGGACGTGCTCATGCGGGCTGAAGCTGGCTTGACCGCTGCCGCAACAGGCTGCAGTGTCGATCATCCCGTGCGTCGTTCCCGCCGAGCCGGCGAAGGTCCAGGCGATGCGGTTGCCCGGACGATGATCGATGCCCTCCGGCCGTTACGTCCGATCGCCGCGTAGCGCGCTCAGTTCCCGGAGCCCATCGTGTTGCCCCCACGCGTCGTGGTATCGGTGGGCACGTTGTTTCCCGAGCCCATGGTGTTGCCGCCGTCGAGCCGCGCGGGGCCGGCGGTTCTCGCCGAGGTCGGGGTCTGGGCGCAGGCAGTGGCGGTAAGGAGCGCTGCGGCGGTGATGAGGGCTGGGCGAAGGAGCTTCACGGTTGTAACCTCCGTAGTGAAGTGACCGAACCGAACGGGAGTCTCATTATAATGGAAAAAGTGGACGCAGAAACACGCCGGACGCACGAAATGAGTGCCCGACGCGCCCGATTGCACGACGAGCCGCTCCCGGGCGAGCGACTGGTGCTGGTGACCGACTCGCCCGCGCTGCGCCGCTTCGCCGCTCTCCCGGACGAGTACCGCGCGCGCTTCGTCGACGGGTGGGACGCGCTCGCCGCCGCGCTGGAGGGTGCCGCGCCGTCGCTGACGGTGATGGTCGATCCCTACCTGGGGCGCACGCCCTCGCAGGGCCCGTCGCCGCGGCTGCGGGAGCTGATGTGGCGGCGCCCGACCATCCCCTTCGTGGCCGCGATGCCGCTGCGCGAGGAGTGGGCGGAGCACGCCTCGGCGATGTACGCGTGGGGCGTGAGCGAGGTGCTGGACCTGCAGCTGGAGACCTCGCCGGGCGCGGTGTGGCAGCGGCTGCGGGCCACCCGCGCGCGGCCGCTGAAGCGGCGGGTGGAGGAGGCGCTCTCCACCTACGCGTCGGAGTACGCGCGCAACCTGGTGCGCGCCGCCTGTGAGGCGGCGGTGGACGGCGGGGGCGCGCCGGAGCTGGCGGCGCTCTTCGGGGTGGAGCCGCGCACCGCGTCGGCGTGGTGCCGGCGCGAGGGGCTGCCGGCGCCGCGCCGGCTGCTGGCCTGGATGCGGGTGCTGCTGGCCGCGACGCTGCTGGAGGAAGACGGCCGCAGCGTGGTGAACGTGGCGCGCGCCGCCGGCTACGCCACCGACCACGCGCTGCGCCGGGCCATGCGCGAGCTGGTCGGCGGCGACCCGGCGACGGTGGCGCGCGAGCTCCTCTTCGAGCAGGCGGCGGAGCGCTTCAACTCGGAGCTGCGCGAATGCCGCGAGCGCGTCCGCGAGCTGCGCCGTGCCTCGCGCGGAGCCCGCAGCCTCGCGTACGCATGAGCTGAACAGATCGTCTCACGCAGAGACGCAGAGGCGCGGAGAGAACCCGTTGGTCTCTCCGCGCCTCTGTGTCTCTGCGTGAGGCTTTCCGCTACGCCTCAGGCTGCCCGGCCTCTGGAGACGTGCTCGGGGACCTGAATCCCCGGACCTGCGTCGACACGGTTCCATCCGGCGAGCGCAGCGACGTTCCTCCGGTCCAGCCGGAGCAGCTTCATCAGGTTGTTCGCTGCCGCGCTGGGAAAGATCACCCCGTTCTCCCAGCCCGTGGCGGTCTTTTTCCCCACGCCGAGCAGCCGCTCGAACGCCTCCTGCGAAAGGTCGAGGCTCGTGCGCAAGGCCAGGATCTCTTCGGGATACAGGAGCCCTTCGCGGTCCCGGATGGCGTTCCAGGCCTTCTGGCGAAGCGCGTCGAGCTGCCCGGGCGCCCAGATCGCGTGCCCGCAATCGGCACAGCGCAGAAAGGTCGCATCCACCGCCACCTCGCGCCCGTGGATGTGCAAGGAGCGCGGTTCGGTGACCTCCTCGTATTCACCCCCGCATTCACAGTTCATCGTGAGCCTTTCAGCGAGCGGCTCGAAGGCTGTTCAGAACTCGCCGATTCGCTGGTGGTTTGTAGGCGGTCGTCTGCTTCGTGGGCCGCTCGTAGAGATCCGCAATGTCCACCTCCAGCGCGATGGCAATGCGGACCAGGGTGTCTTGCGTCGAGCCGGCGTCGCCCCGTTCGAGCTCCGCGATGCGCGGCTGCCGCATTCCTGCCTGCCGCGCGAGCTCCTTCTGCGTGAGCCCGCGTTCGCTGCGCAAGCGATAGATGTTCTGCGCAACGCGCATCCGCGGCTCCTCCAATGCCCACGCCTTCCTGAATGCGGGCGAGCTTTCTTCGAGCTCGGCGAAAAAGTCTTCAGCCTTCATCGATCATCCTTGGCAGTTGCGCGACTCCCATTCGGCTCGCAGCCTCGCAGCACGCGCGATCGCGGCGTCGTACCTGCCCTTCCTGTTCAGCGCTCGACGCGTATCCAGCTCTGTGACCAGCAGCACTTCGACACCCAGACATATGCTCCTGGCGAAGAAGAGCCTGACGCCCCATCTCCCGCTTCCGGCGAGCTTGAGCTCGTAGATATCGTCTCCACCTTTCAGCGCGATGATCGTCTCACTGGCCGTCAGGTGATCCCACTCCCACGTGGCGAGAATCAGGAGCCGCCGACGGATCTTGCTCTGAAGCTTCTCGTCTTTCAGGGCGCGGATTGCATTTGCGACTTCGCAATGTCCTGCCTCGTCGCGGTAGAACTGTACCTCGCGAAGTGGCTGCATACCGTGGCTCGCGTTGTGAGGAGTATACGGATTTTCGTATCAAAGCGCAACACAGTTTGTGATCGTCGAAAACGATTGAGCCGCCCAATCAGACGAGCGGCTCAGGATTGGTCCAACGGTCTGGCTGCTGATCCCTCCGGCAGATCCCTCTTTGCCAGGGCGGAGGGTATCAAGGTACAGGGCATGTCTCCGTTTCCGCCTCAAGGAGTGGCCGAATCGCCGGAACCAGTTGATCATCGGGTACACCGTCCGCGCAACGGGCCGCCGGGGCATAGGTGCGAACGATGCCGGTGGTTCCAACGGTAGATTGCCTGCGCCGCCCCGCACGTCGAACCCGTCCGCTCGGAGGCGCTTTACCCAGTCCGGTTCATCATGCGGTCGTTCGGCTTGCATAATGGTGCACCTCGTGCGGGGAGATGGAGTCTCGGTTGCCTGTCCAAATTTGTGGCTTTGGGGCGTGCCGTCAAGGATGTCCGATGCGCCGCATGCTGGACAAGCGTGGCTATTTTGCGTGCGTATTACGCCATCGGTGTCACCGGAAGGCTGGTATCGTCATCGTCTATTTTACTGCGGCCGTGACGATCGTTATCGGGGAGCCGATCCTTCTCGGTCACGGCTGAACCAATCGCCGCGCCTCCGCTATCCTCCCAACCGCGTTTCTTCCCCCGCAAGCGCGGCGCTCACGGATTTCGTCGGGACCGTTGACGAAAGTTTCGCGGGCGACGTCCCTCGCCCCTTGCCGCTCCGGAGCGGCGGGGGGCACTTTGTCGTGCGGCCCCGGGCGGGTCCGCTCCTTGCCGCCCGGCGGGGTCTCACCGCGCGCCTGACTGGAGATCGATGGTCCGACGCACCAAGATCGTCTGCACCCTGGGGCCCGCCTCGTGGTCGCCCGAGCGCATCCGTTCGCTGATCGAGGCGGGGATGGACGTGGCGCGCATCAACTTCTCGCACGGCGACCTGGAGCGGCACGCCGAGACCATCCGCAACGTGCGCGACGTCTCCGCGGCCACGGGGCGCCCGGTGGCGGTGCTCGGCGACCTGCAGGGGCCCAAGATCCGGGTGGGCGTGCTCCCCGAGCCGGTGGAGCTGAAGCCCGGCGACAGCGTGATCTTCGCCCCCGAGGGGGAGCAGCGCCCGGGCGAGCTCCCCACCACCTTCGCCGAGCTGGCGCAGGACGTGGAGGTGGGCGAGGTGGTGCTCCTGGCCGACGGGCTGATGGAGCTGATCGTGGAAGACGTGCAGCCGCCGCGGGTGAAGATGCGCGTGATCCACGGCGGCGAGCTGACCTCCAGCAAGGGGATCAACCTTCCCACCACCCGCATCAGCGTTCCCTCGCTCACCACCAAGGACCTGCGCGACCTGGAGTTCGCCCTGGAGCACAGGGTGGACTACATCGCCCTCTCCTTCGTGCGCTCCTCCGAAGACGTGCTGGACCTGGCGCGGCGCATCCCCGCCGGCGGGCCGCTGGTGGTGGTGAAGGTGGAGAAGGGGCTGGCGCTGCAGAACCTGGCCGCGATCGTGGAGAGCGCGGCGGTGGCGATGGTGGCGCGCGGCGACCTGGGGGTGGAGCTCCCCTTCGAGCAGGTGCCGCTGGCGCAGAAGCGGATGATCCAGCTCTGCAACGTGAGCAGCCGCCCGGTGATCACGGCCACGCAGATGCTGGAGAGCATGATCGAGAACCCGCGCCCCACGCGCGCCGAGGCCTCGGACGTGGCGAACGCGATCATCGACGGCACCGACGCGGTGATGCTCAGCGCCGAGACCGCCACGGGGAAGTTCCCGGTGCAGGCGGTGCAGGCGATGGCGCGCATCGCGCAGGAGATCGAGGGGTCGCACATCCTGGAGGGCGGGCCGCACTACGACTTTCCGCTGGAGCGCGCCGACGGCGAGATCACCACGGCGCGCGCCATCGCCGGTGCCACGGTGGAGGCGGTGCGGCGGCTGCAGGCGCCGCTGATCCTGACCTTCACCAGCAGCGGGAGCACGGCGCGGGTGGTGTCGAGCTTCCGCCCGCCGGTGCCGATCCTGGCGCTCACCGACAGCGTGCGCACCTGCAACCAGCTCGCGCTCGTCTGGGGAGTGATCCCCATCCTCTGCTCGCAGGAGGCGACCTTCGACGAGATGCTGGCGTGCGGCCGCGAGGAGGCGGTGAAGCGCGGCCTGGCGCACCCCGGCGACCGCATCGTGGTGACCGCCGGCTCGCCGATGCACGTGGCGGGGACGACGAACCTGCTGCAGGTCGAGATCGTATGAAACGACGAGTGCGGGAGTGCGGGAGTGCGGGAGTGCGCTTCGGGTCGCGCCGCGGCGGCGTACCGTGGCGCAGGGTCCCTTGCACTTCCGCACTTCCGCACTTCCGCACTCCCGCACTTTCGTGATTCTCCGCTTCCTCGGCACCGGCACCAGCTTCGGCGTGCCGGTGATCGGGTGCCGCTGCGAGGTCTGCCGGTCGGCCGACCCGCGCGACCGGCGCACCCGGCATGCGGCGCTGCTGGAGGAAGACGGGCGCCGGCTGCTGATCGACACGCCGCCGGAGTTGCGGCTGCAGCTCGTGGGCGCGGGGGTGAGGAAGGTGGACGCGGTGTTCTACACCCACACCCACGCCGACCACGTGCACGGGGTCGACGACCTGCGTGTCTTCTCCGAGCAGACCGGGCGCGCGGTCCCCGTGTATGCGGCGGAGCAGGACGGGGCGGTGCTGGCCTCGCGCTTCGGCTACGTCTTCGACGCCAGCATCCGGCCCATGCAGGGGACTTCCAAGCCCGAGGGGGCGCTGCGCTACTACCGCAGCTACGAGCCGGTGACGGCGGCGGGGTTCGAGCTCCTCCCCCTCCCGGTGCCGCACGGCGACGCGACGGTGCACGGCTTCCGCGCCGGTCCGCTGGGGTATGTGACCGATGCCAAGCGCCTCCCCGAGCGCACCGCCGAGGCGCTGCGCGGGGTGCGCGTGCTGGTGCTGAACGCGCTCTGGTTCGGCAGGCCGCACCCCACGCACTTCAGCGTGGACGAGGCGGTGGAGGTCGCGGCGGAGCTGGGGGCGGAGCGCACCTATCTCACCCACCTGAGCCACCTCACCAGCGCCGAGGAGCTCGACCGCCGCCTCCCCCCCGGCGTCTTCGGCGCCTACGACGGGCTGGAGATCGAGGTCTGAGCCGCGGCCCCGGTGTTGCGCGCACGGGCCGGTCTCCGCCGCAGCGGTGGGTGCCGGGCGGTTGAAACCGCGGCAACGGCCACACGAAGTCCGCCTTCGCGGACTCCCGCCGGTGGTGAAGACGCTGTCCCGTAGCACGCGACCGGCGCCACGGCTGCCTCGGCGCCGCGTCCGCGCCCGGACTCGCAGCGAGGGAGCCGCGAGCGAAGCGAGCCCCCGTCCCTCCCCCAGGTTGTTTTGGGGGAGGGACCGGCGCGAAGCGCCAGGGAGAGGGGCCGTTGCGGGACCGCCGAAGCGCGCCTGGGGAAGGGCATCGCGAGAGCGGCGCGGGGGCGAGGGGTGCCGGCGCCGTTGAGGTGTCTACGCTTACACCAGAGGGTGGCGAGATGGGTGGAGACGGGATCACGCTCGACTACAACAACATGCTCGCGCCGCGGCTGGGCGGCGGGCATGGCATCGACCCCGCGCGGCTCGAGGCGATGGCGGAGCGCTTCCGCGAGGCGCACGCCGACGCGCGCAGGCGCCGCGACTCCGGCGAGCTGGGCTTCTACGCCCTCCCCGACGAGGCGGAGACGGTGCGCGCCATCGAGGCGTTCGCCCACGGCGTGGGGCAGGCCTTCAGCAACGTGGTGGTGCTCGGCATCGGCGGGAGCGCGCTGGGCACCATCGCGCTGCGCACCGCGCTGCTGCACCCGTACTGGAACGAGCTGGACGACGAGGAGCGGGAGTTCTTCCCCCGCCTCTACGTGCTCGACAACATCGACCCGGCCACCATCGGCCCCTTCCTCGACCGGCTCGACGTCAATCGCACCCTCTTCAACGTGGTCTCCAAGAGCGGCGGCACCGCCGAGACCATGAGCCAGTACCTGATCGTCCGCGAGCGGCTGCAGCAGGCGCTGGGCGACGGCTATGTGCGCCACCTCCTCTTCACCACCGACCCGAAGAAGGGGGTGCTGCGCGAGATCGCCGACGCCGAGGGGATCGCCACCCTCCCCATCCCCTCCTCCGTCGGCGGCCGCTTCTCGGTGCTCTCCGCCGTCGGCCTCCTCCCCGCCGCGATGGTGGGGATCGACGTCGCGGCGCTGCTGGCCGGCGCGGCGGAGATGCGCGACCGCTGCGACGCCGGCGAGCTGCGGAGCAACCCGGCGGGGACCTTCGGCGCGCTGCAGTACCTGGCGGACACGGAGAAGGGCGCCAACGTGCAGATCATGATGCCCTACTCCGACCCGCTGAAGGACGTGGCCGACTGGTTCCGGCAGCTCTGGGCCGAGTCGCTCGGCAAGCAGAAGAGCCGCGCGGGCGACGACGTGTTCGTGGGCCCCACCCCGGTGAAGGCGCTGGGCGCCACCGACCAGCACTCGCAGGTGCAGGAGTACGTGGAGGGGCCCTTCGACAAGACCATCACCTTCCTGGCCCCGCGCGAGCGCCCGGCCGACGTCGCCATCCCCAGGCTGCACGCGGAGCTGGGCGAGCTGGGGTACCTGGGCGGGCGCACCCTGGGCGGGCTGCTCGACACCGAGCGGCAGGCGACGGAGGCGGCGCTGGCCAAGCGGGGGCGGATGAGCATGACCATCGAGCTGCCGCGGGTCGACGCGCATTCGCTGGGCGGGCTCTTCATGCTCCTGGAGATCGCCACCGTCTACGCGGGCCACTTCTACGGGATCGACCCGATGGACCAGCCGGGGGTGGAGCTCGGCAAGCAGCTGACGTACGGCATCATGGGCCGCCAGGGGTACGAGACGTTCAAGGAGGAGTGGGACGGCCGCGAGCCCAAGCGCGACGAATGGATCATCCGCTAGTCCGGGAATCCCCCGCGCCGCGGGACCGGGCGCTGGCGCCGGTCACCAACGCCGACCGCAACCTGGTGGTGGTGAACCCGGCGGCGGGGCAGCATGACACCGAGCGGGTGCTGCGGCTGCTGGCGGGCGCGTTCTCGGTGCGCCACGCCGGCTTCGACGTGGTGGAGACCGGCGGCCCGGGCGACGCCGTGCGCTTCGCCCGCGAGGCGGCGGCGCAGGGGTACCGCGCGGTGGTGGCGGTGGGCGGCGACGGCACCGTAGCCGAGGTGATCGCCGGGCTGGCGGGGACGGGGGTGCCGCTCGGCATCGTCCCCAAGGGCACCGGGAACCAGGTGGCGTTCAACCTGGGGATCCCGCGCGGGGTGGAGGCGGCGGTCGACGTGGTGGTGAACGGCGTGGCGGCGCCGATGGACCTGGGGCAGGTGATCGGGGGGCGTTACTTCGCGGTGGCGGCGGGAACGGGGTGGGACGCGGCCATCGTGCACCTGGCCACCCGCGAGCTCAAGGACCGCTGGGGGTTCGGCGCCTACGTCTACGCGGCGCTGCGGGTGGGGATCACCCCGCCCACCACGCGCTACACCATCACCGCCGACGGCGAGACGCTGGAGATGGATGCGTCCGTGGTGCTCACGGCGAACATGGGGCTGATCGTGAGCAACCCGCCCGCGCTGAACATGCGCATCTCCCCCACCGGCAATCACCGCGACGGCAAGCTGGACGTGTGCATCCTGGCCCCCCGCAACGCCCCGCACGCGGCGCGGATGGCGTGGCGCATGTACCGCCGCCGCTTCGGCGGCGACGACCGCATGATCTACCTGCAGGCCCGCGAGGTCACGGTCGAGAGCGATCCCCCCGTCTTCACCGAGACCGACGGGGAGCCGCTGGGCGAGACCCCGCTGCGCGTCCGCTCCGTCCCCGGCGGCATCGACGTCCTCGTCCGCCGCTGACCCCTCACCCGAAAACCGCGACCCCTCACCCGAAAAACAGGAGAGACAAACTGCCGTCTCACCTGTTTTTCGACCTCTCCCGAACAGCACGGGAGAGGTGAACGGCAACGGCAACGGCCACCCACCGGGGCCATCCTCCACAGCCGCGAGCGAAGCGAGCTTGCAGTCACCCTCTCCCGGCAGTTCGGGAGAGGGCCGGTTCGGGCGGACGCGCGGAACCGTCGCCAGAGACGGACCCGGGTCCGCCCGAACCGGGGTGAGGGGCAGTTCCGCGTTGCGGCGCAATGAGTTATCTTTCGCGCTCCGCGTTCTTGCACGACCCCACCGAGACCAATCCCATGGCACAGAAGAGATCCTCCTTCTCCACCCTGCTGGTGCTGGCGGTGCTGTTCGCCGGCGTGTGGCTGTACTTCACGCCCTACCTGGCGATGAACAAGCTGCAGAAGGCCGCGCGCCAGGGCGACGAGCAGGCGATGGCCGAGCTCGTCGACTTTCCGGCGCTGCGCGAGAGCGTGAAGGGGAACGTCCGCTCCGCCGTTGAGCACTCCGTCGGCCGCGGCCGCAACCCGATCGGCGTGCTGGGCGGGATCCTGGCGGGCGCCGTCGCCGGGCCGGTGGTGGACGCGGTGGTCACGCCGCAGGGGATCGCCGCGCTCACCGAGGGCGAGCGCCCCGGCCAGCGCCACCGGGGCTCCGACGGCGACGACCGGCTGCGGGTGAAGAACGTGAAGGTGAAGCGCGGCTACGAGGGCTTCGACCTGTTCGTGGTGCACTTCGTCGACAAGAAGGACGGCCGCGAGAAGATGGCGCTGCTGATGCGCCGCGAGGGGATCACCCACTGGCGCCTGAGCGGCATCCGCATCCCCGGCGTCGCCTCCGACCGCGCGGAGGACTGACGCCCCGCTCGTCCTCCCCTGCGTCTCTCCGTTCCTCTGCGCCTCGCGGCGAAGCCGCCCCTTCCCCACCCGGGAGGGGGCGCTTTTTGCTGACGCCCCGGTGCACGCGCCGCGCACGCCCGCGCGGTGGCGAAACGTCCGTCGTCCCCTAGATTCAGCGCAGGAGCTCCGCGCCCGGCACCCTGCCGCGCGCGGCCTTCCGCACCGCGCCGGCACGGGTCCCCGGTTGGAGCGGTGCGGGGAGGGGAAGGGCGGACCTGGAACCCGATGGAGGTGCGCGATGCCGTTCACACTGCCCGATCTGCCGTACCCGTTCGACGCGCTGGAGCCGCACATCGACGCGCGGACGATGGAGATCCACCACGACAAGCACCACAAGACCTACGTCGACAACCTGAACGCCGCGCTGGAGAAGCACCCCGAGTTCGACGCCGGCGACGACGTGGACGCGCTGATGCGGCGCATCAACGAAGTGCCCGAGGACATCCGCGGCGCCGTGCGCAACAACGGCGGCGGGCACAGCAACCACTCGCTCTTCTGGCAGATCATGGGGCTGCGTGGCGGCGGCGAGCCCTCGGGCGCGGTGGCCGAGGCGATCGACTCGACCTTCGGCGGCTTCGCGGGGCTGAAGGAGAAGCTGGTGGCCGCGGGGAAGGGGCGCTTCGGCAGCGGGTGGGCGTGGCTGGTGGTGGACAACGGCCGCCTCGCCGTGACCGACAGCGCCAACCAGGACTCGCCGCTGATGGAGGGGAAGACCCCCATCCTGGGGATCGACGTCTGGGAGCACGCCTACTACCTGAACTACCAGAACCGGCGCCCCGACTATCTGGACGCGTGGTTCAACACCGTCAACTGGGACGAGGTCAACCGCCGCTTCGAGCGCGCCGGCCGGACCAGCTGAACGGCTTCGTCTCACGCGGAGACACGGAGACGCGGAGCGCTCGCAGGGGCTTTCCGCGTCTCCTCGTCTCTGGTGAGGCACGCATCCTGCGCGCCTTTCGCGCCTCGCAGATTCCAGTTACGATCGTGAGCACGCCAAAGGCACGTGCGCCCGCCGTGCCGACCGCCACTTTCTTTCACCAGGAGAGAAGCCATGCGCAAGCTCATGCTCCAGCTCGACGCGCTGTGCGTCGACTCGTTCGACACCGGCTCGCCGGACGACCGGCGCGGCACGGTCCGCGGCCACGACACGGGCGTGACCGAGTTCTGCGCCACGCCCTACAGCCCCTGCAAGCCCACCACGGGGTGCCCCACCCGGATCAACTGCGCCCGGTCCGACGACGAGCGCTAGGTCGGAAAGAACAGCCTCACGCAGAGACACGGAGAGACCGCCTGGCCTCTCCGTGTCTCTGCGTGAGGCGGTGTTTCCACCTCAGATCGCGATCTCCCACATCCCGCGGTTGCGCGTGCCGGCGCGGAGCCGCCGCGTGGCCGCGTGGATCATGATGTCGCCCACCAGCGCGTTGGGGAGCCCGGTGCCGTACATCGCCCAGCTCGCGCCGCCGTCCAGCGACTGGTAGACCTGTACGTCGAGCGCCGCGAACACGCGCCGGGGGTTCGCCGGGTCCACGGCGATGGCGTTCGCGGGGAGGGCGGGGAGCCCGGTGCCGGGGCCGGAGCGCTGCGCCCAGGTGGCCCCCGCGTCGGCGGAGAAGAAGACGTGCGCGACGGGGTTGAGGTCCGAGTACGCCAGCCACACCTCGTCCGGCCGCAGCGGGTCCACGAAGAAATCGCTGATGTACGCCTGCCGCGGCGACGCCAGCGGCGTGACCGCGGCCCCGCTCCACGTGCTCCCCGTCCGGTCCACCCGAAAGATGCCGCCGGTCCGGGTGCCGACGAAGATGCGCTTCGGCGACACCGCCGCCAGCGCCGACGCCACCAGCCCCGCCGGGAGCGGCACGTTCGTCCACCCCGTGCCCTGGTTGGCGGAGACGAAGACCGACTGCCCGGCCTGCGCCACCGTCTTCCCTCCCACCTCGATCGGCGGGTAGAAGAGCGCGTTGTAGCCGGCGCCGGCGTTGGGGCCCACGAAGCTCCAGCTCCCCTCGCCGCCGCCCGTGTCGGAGCGCTCCATCCCCATCCCGAAGTAGGCGTGGAAGCAGGTCGCGGGGGTCGCGTCGTTCACCCCGCAGTCGCCCCCGTCGCCCATCGCCACCTGGTCCCAGCTCTGCCCGGCGCCGTGCCGCAGCGTGCCGTTGTCCTGCGTGCCGCCCAGGATCCACGCCGCGTCGGCCGGGTTCTGCGCCATGTACTCGAACTCGGTGATCCCCAGCCCCGGGTTCAGCGAGATCCATTTCCCCCCCTCGTTGGGCGAGCGGAAGAGGCCGCCGTCGTTCCCCACGTAGATCACCGCGGGGTCTACGGGGTCGAAGGCGAGGGCGTGCTGGTCGGGGTGGATGGAGTCGCCGCTGCCGGTGCGCGTGGAGATGTTGGCCCAGCTCCACCCGCCCCCCGAGCCGCGCACCCCGCGGTGCACGTCGATGGCGCCCACGTAGACCACGGCGGGGTCGTTCGGCTTCACCGCCAGGAACCAGTCGTACCACCCCTGGTTCACCTGCAGCCCCGGCGGGAGCGTCTCCTGCGTGAAGGCGCCGCCGGCGGTGCCGCGCCGCCAGAGGTGCGCGGTGCCGGCCCCGTCCACGCCGAACACGTAGGCCACCCCCGGGTTCGACGGCGCGTGGCAGACGCTGAGCCGCTGGTACTGCGCGGCGCCGCCGGGGAGGGGGACGGACGTCCAGGTGGTTCCGCCGTCGGTGGAGCGCATCAGCCCCACCGCGCAGGCAGCCAGCACCTCGCCCGAGGCGCCGACCGACAGCTTCCAGGTGCGCTGCGGGAGCCGCCGCGTCCAGGTGGCGCCGCCGTCGGACGACTCCGCCACCATCGCCGTGGTGGCGGCGAGCAGGTGGCTGCCGTTGGCGGGGTCCACCACCAGGTCGTAGAAGCCGGTCCCCACGAAGGGCGCGGTGGCCCGCATGGCCCAGGTGGTGCCGCCGTCGGTGGAGCGCAGCAGGCCGGTGCCCAGGCGGCTGTAGAAGTTCCCCTCGCCCGTCCCCGCGTACACCACGCGGGGGTCGGTGGGGGTGAAGGCAACCGCGCCGATCGCCAGCGAGGGCTGCCCGTCGGTGCGGGGCGCCCACGCGCCGCCGTCGTTGAAGCTCTCCCACACGCCGCCCGCCGCGGAGCCGACCAGCAGGTGGTGCCGGTTGCGCGGGTCCACGGCGATGGCGGCGACCCGCCCGGAGACGGAGGGCCGGCTCCCCGGCCCGGTCCCCAGCGTCTGGCCGTGCGGGATCAGCGCGGGGCCCAGCCACTGCCAGGCGGGGAGGGCGCGCGGGGCCGCGGCCTCGGGCGCCATCCCCCGCGGTGCGGCGGCGCGGTGCGACTCGGGCGCGGGGGCCTCGCGCGCGGCCTCCAGGTAGGGGGACTCGGCGTACTCGTCTTCGTCCGCCGCGGCCACCGGCCCCTGCGGGGGTGCGGCCGCCTCGGGCTGCGGCGGGCCTCCGCGGGCGCGGGCGCGGGTGCGCGCCAGCGAGCGCCGCAGCGGCGGCTCCACGTCGTTGCTCGCCGCCTCTTCGGGCGGAAGCTCGCGCTGCTCCAGGAAGAAGCGCAGCCGCTCGCGGGTCTTCTCGCCCGGTGCGTAGGTGCGGGTCGGGCGGCGCCTGCGGCCTCGCGAAGGTGGGTCGGGGTGCTGCATGGGCCTCCGGGGGATGAGGGGGAGGGGCGTCAGTCGGGGTGCGGCGGGTCCTCCTCCTCGCAGTCGCGGGCGGGGGGCTCGGCGGGCTCCGGCTCGGGGAGCGACGGGGGAAGGCCGCGGGATTCCTCGAACTGGCGCAGGCGCTCGCGCGCGGGGTCGTACGGGGGAGTCTTCCCGGGGAGCGGCGGGTTGTGGGGCGGTGCCATCGATCCTCCAGGCTCGTCGATTTCCCCCGTGGGCGGCATATCGCATGCCCCGCGGGCCCCGCGCGCCGCCGCCGTCCGATTCGCCGCCGTACGCCGGTTGCCGGGCGCCGCGGAGGATTGGACGGACGCGGACGGCCAATTTCCGAGGCGCCGACGCGGCAGCTGCCGGGACATGGCCGCCCCAGGCGCGCGCCGCCACCGCCGCGCATCCCGCGCGGCGGCGGGGACGCAGGTCAGCGTGATCGATCATACCAGATTGGGCAATTCACTGTGCATTCGGACATTCGGAAACACCAGCACGGAAGATTCTCACACGGAGTCAACGGAGTAAACGGAGGAAAGACAAGGGTTGTTCTCCGTTGACTCCGTTGACTCCGTGTGAGCCCATCTGTTGACTGAATGACTGAATGCACAGTCGATCCGTCGAAACGGTATCAGATGATGCCGATGTCGTACAGGCGGAGCAGCGGATCGAGGAGGTCGGGCCGTCCCATTGCCAGCGTGTGGTCCGGTGCGTCGAGCGCGTCGTGCGCGCGGTCGAACAGCGCGAAGCAAAGCCGGTCGTTGTCCCAGCGCGACCGGTATTCGATCCCGTCGACCGCCTCCGCATGTCCCCAGAGGTCCAGCGCAACGGCCCGGCAGCGGTCGTAGGGATGACCATGGGCCACGTCCGCGCCGAGTCCCAGCCGCACCAGCCCGGGCCCATGGAAGCGAACCAGCTTCAGCTCGCGCAGCACGGGGATCCGGGAGATGCTGCGCTCGTCGAGCTGGGCGCGCGTGAGCAGCCGCGTGTGCGGCTGGCGAATGAGGGTTTCCGCGAACGCCACCTCGGGCGAGTCACCCAGATAGCAGATCCGGTATTCGCCCGCGCCCGCATCGAAGCGGTTCTGGGGCGGGTCCCCGGGTGCCGGGCCAAACCAGACGGGCCCCAGGGCGGTGCGATGGACTCTCCAGAACAGGCGTCCTGCCGGAACGGTCACGGTCGGGAGAGACGCCGGCAGCGGACTCACGCAGCGCCCTGCTCACCATACGTCCGCGCCACCTCGACGAGCGTCTCGGCCGTCTCCGGATCGGAGAGCCGGTCGAAGGCGATCCCCTCGTTCGAGCCGGGCACCGGGTTCACCAGGAACGACAGCACGACCCACGGGCTCGTTCCCGCCAGGGCCGCCAGCACCCGCGGCAGCCCCTCGTGCACCTTGCCGCTCTCCGCGAACTGGCGCGCGGGGTAGCCCCACTCGCCGTTCGCGAGCGGAACGGCGAGCAGGTTCTTCCGCCGCTGCCGCTGCTTCACCGCCGCCACCGAGATCCCGAGCAGCGCGGCCACCTCGCCGGACGACAGCAGCCCGCCCGCCAGCCGCAGCACCTCGTGCTTGATCGCGGCGCCGCGGAGAAGCGCCTCCGTCCACGGGTCCTGCTCCAGGCCTGCGTCGGGCGCGGCGGACAGCACACGGGCGATCGTGCCGGCCGGGGTAGGCGCCTCGACGGCATCCAGCAGTCCGCGGTCGTCGAGGCGCGAGATCGAATCACGCAGGTACCCCGCGACCCGGTTGAACAGCGCGTCACGCAGGGCATCCGGATTCAACGACGCGGGCTGCGGGGAAGGGCCCCCGGGCAGCTCATCGGCCCGGGAGGAAGGCGGGGGCGGCTGAGCGCGCGTGGCGTCCACGCCGCGCGCCGAGTCCACGGCCGCCGCGAGCGCCGCCGGCGTGGGGGTGTTGAACAGCACCCGCCATGGCAGGTCCACCCCGCAGAGGCGCCGCACGCGTCCGAGTACCTGCACCGCCACCAGCGAGTGGCCGCCCAGGTCGAAGAAGTCGTCGTCGGGCCCCACGTGGGCGACGCCGAGCACCTCACGCCAGATCTCCGCGATCACGTCGACGGTGTCGCGCGTCCTGGGTAGGGGTCCGGCGGGTGCGGAAGAGGGCGCCGGAAGCGCACGCCGTTCGACCTTGCCGTTCGGCGTGAGCGGGAGCGTGTCCAGCGGGACGAACGCCGAGGGGACCATGTAGTCGGGGAGCCGGTTCTGCAGCCACTGCCGCAGCGCGGTCGGGCTCACGTTCTCCCCGCGAAGAACGACGTACGCCACGAGCCGCTTGTCGCCGGGGGCGTCCTCGCGAACGGTCACGATCGCGTCCACGAGGTCGGGGTGCTCCGCGAGAGCCGCTTCGATCTCTCCCGGCTCCACCCGGAATCCCCTCACCTTCACCTGGTCGTCCAGCCGGCCGAGGAATTCCAGCGCACCGTCGGCGCGCACCCGGGCGCGGTCTCCGCTTCGGAACATGCGCGCGCCCGGCTCCAGGGCGAACGGATCGGGAACGAAGCGCTCGGCCGTAAACCCCGGCCGCCCAAGGTATCCGCGCGCCACACCGGCGCCGCCGATGCAGAGCTCTCCCTCGGCGCCGGCCGGGGCCGCCGCCAGCGCACCGTCCAGCACCCGCGCCGTCCACCCGTCGAGCGGCACGCCGATGGGAATCTCGCCGGCATCCTCCCGTGCTCCCGGTTCCCATGCCGTGGCGGTCACGGTGGTCTCGGTGGGTCCGTAGGTGTTGATCCACCGCACCGATTCGTCCGCCACGCGGCGCCAGTCATCGAAGGTGGACCGCTGCGCCTTCTCGCCCCCGACGACCGCCAGCCGTACACACCGGGGCACGCGCGCGCCGCTGGCCACGAGCTCCCTCGTCCAGACGTGCCAGAATGCCGTCGGCAGGTTGAGAACGGTAATTCGCTCGGCTTCGATCCAGCGCAGGAAGTCCTCGCCCAGAGCCCTCGCTTCGGGCGGGCGGAATACCACCGTGGCACCCACCGCCCAGGTGGGAAAGATCGCCTCCACCGAGATGTCGAAGCTGATCGACGCGACCTGTGCCACCCGGTCGCGGGGCGTGAGCGCGTACAGGGCGGCAGCCGCGCGGTTGTGGGCGGTGAGCGAGCGGTGCGTGACGCCCACGCCCTTGGGACGGCCGGTCGACCCGGAGGTGTAGATGACGTAGGCGAGCGCCTCTTCGGGCACGTCGGCGGCAGCGAAACCGTTCGCTTCGGAGGCGCGGATCTCCGCGACGTCCAGTACCGGGACGCCCGTGTGCGGGACCCGGGCGCGCGACGCGGCGTCGGTGAGCACGGCGGTGGCCCCCGAGTCCCCAACCACGTAGGCGATGCGGTCGGCAGGGTACGCGGGGTCGATGGGAACGTAGGCGCCGCCGGCCTTCAGCACGCCCAGCAGCGCCGCGGCCAGCTCCGGTCCGCGTTCCATCAGCACGGCCACCCGTACGTCCGGCCCGACCCCCAGCGCGCGGAGCCGGACCGCCACCGCGTTCGCCCGCCTCTCCAGCTCGCCGTACGAGACCTCCCGACCGGCCTGGGACACCGCGGCCGCTCCGGGCGCCAGCGCGGCACGGGCCTCGAAGAGGTGATGCGTGCAGACCCTCGGCGCCCTCGTGAGCGTATCGAGGGCGTGCGCGCGCTGGAGCGAGGAAGGCATCACGAGCCGCCGGACAGGGGTCGACCGCGCCGGGTACCTTCCAATTGTACCCGAGGCGCGCAAGGTGTTACAGATGGAAGCTACGGGTCTGTTTCGGCGAGGGTCAACCCCTTTGCCGCGTGCAGGGGAATGGCTCGGGTGGTAGATTCCCCGGCGTGCGCGGGGCGCACACGCATCGGCAGGGCTGACAACCACTTCGGGATCGATCGATGGCTCGCCTGTTCCGCAAGCAGGAAGAAGGGAAGAAGTCGCTCTGGGACCGCATCGTCGACGTGGCCCTCACCGACGTGTCGGTGCTGGTCAAGGGGATGGACGACGGGTCGCTGGAGGGGCTGGAAGAGACGCTGATCGGCGCCGACTTCGGGGTGCCGGCCACGCTGCGGCTGGTGGGGGTGGTGGAGAGCCTGGCGCTGCGCGGCGTGGCCCGCTCGCAGCAGGACTTCCTGCGCGCGGTGCGCGAGGAGATCCAGGCGATCCTCTCCGCCGGGCGCGCCGACACGGCGCTGCGCTTCGACTTCGACGCGGGGCCCACCGTGTTCCTGGTGGTGGGGGTGAACGGGGTGGGGAAGACTACCACCATCGCCAAGCTCGCCCACCGCCTGGTGCGGCAGGGGCGCAAGGTGGTGCTGGCGGCGGGCGACACCTTCCGCGCGGGGGCCATCGAGCAGCTGAAGCGCTGGGCCGACCGCGTGGGCGCCGACTTCGTGGACGCGGCGCCGGGGCGCGACCCCGCCGCGGTGGCGTTCGACGCCATCGAGCGGGCGCAGGCCACCGGCGCCGACGTGCTGATCATCGACACCGCCGGACGGCTGCACACGCAGGGCGACCTGATGAAGGAGCTGGAGAAGGTGCACCGCGTGATCGGCAAGAAGCTGCCGGACGCGCCGCACGAGACGCTGATCGTGCTCGACGCCACGGTGGGGCAGAACGGGATGGCGCAGGTGCGCACCTTCCGCGAGGTCCTGCCGCTCACCGGGATCATCCTCACCAAGCTCGACGGCACCGCCAGGGGCGGGATCGTGGTCGCGCTGAAGGAGGAGTTCGACCTCCCCGTGAAGTTCGTCGGCGTCGGCGAGGCGATGGAGGACCTGGTGCCCTTCGAGGTGAAGGACTTCGTGGAGGAAGTGCTGACGGTGTGAGGTGACTTTCGAGAAATCCGCCCCGCGGGGCGGATCCACCGAGTCGTGCAGGCACCATGACCCACGAGACGTCATCCTGAGGCCGGCCACGCCTCGCTCGTCGTCCGCGTGAGTCGTGCAGGCCGAAGGATCTATCACCGCGGCAGCACGTGAGCCGGTAGATTTGCGCAGGCTGGGACGACGACGACTCGATCGCCCGTTTCCTCCGGCTAAGTGCTTGCTCCGGCTATAGATCCTTCGGCCTGCAAAGGACTGGGAAGCGGCAGTCTCAGCGTGGCCGGCCTCAGGATGACGTCGGGGGGAGGAGGTTTTCTCAACAAATCTGAGGCGGGGCGGCGGGAAGATGGTCGAGCGATAGCTACGTGGGTGCGCCACCAGGAGTGCGTGTGATGATGAGGGTGGGTCGATGGATGCTCGCTTCGGCCGCCGTGCTCGCGTGCGCGGCCGCGGTCCGGGGTGCCGATGCTGCCGCGGCACCGCCGGGGCCGTTCGCGCCGAACCGGATGGGGTACGTTCCCGTCTTCGAGTACCACGCGATCGCGGCGGGGCCGACCGAGTTCCATCGCCCGCCGGAGGGGCTGCGGGCCGACCTGGAGCTGCTGTACCGGCGCGGCTACCGCCCGGTCACCGTCGCGGAGATGAACGAGCGGCGCATCGACCAGGTGATCCCCGCCGGCTACAAGGCGTTCGTGGCCGTGTTCGACGACGCGACGCCCACGCAGTTCCGCTACGTGGAGCGGCCCGGCGGGCGGCTGGAGATCGATCCCAACAGCGGCGTGGGGATCTGGACCCGGTTCACCGCCACGCACCCGGGGTGGCGCAACGCGGCCACCTTCTGCGTGCTGAGCGCCGCCGACGGCGGGAGCTCCTTCTTCGGCAACGGCAACATCCACGGGCAGAAGACGGCGTGGCGCTACCCGAAGATCCAGTTCCTGGTGCGCAGCGGCTTCGAGATCTGCAATCACACGCAGTGGCACGCCCGGATGGACCGCTACTCCGACGCGTTCGTGCAGGAGCAGGTCGCGCGGCTGGCGCTGGCGGTCGATTCGGCCGTGCCGGGATACCGCATCAGGACGCTCGCCCTGCCGCTGGGCGTGTGGCCCCGCAACCGCCGGATCGCGTGGCAGGGCGCGTGGCGCGACCCCAAGAGCGGCCGCACCATCCGCTACGACTATCCCGCCGTGCTGGAAGTGTCCGGCGGGCCCAACGTCAGCCCGTTCGATCCGCGGTACGACGGGCACAGCATCGATCGCATCATCGCCTACCGCAACGCGGTGCAGATCACGCTCGACCGGCTCGACGCGCACAAGACGGCGTACGTCTCGTCCGGCGCCCCCGCGCGTCGGTGAGCGTGCTCGGTCACGGATAGTTGTAGACGACCTGCATCCGCCGCAGGTTGGCGCCGGGGAAGCGGCGGGTGCGGGTGACGGTGGAGAGCGTGGCCGCGGCTTCGCGGCGGGTGGCGCCGGCGTACACGGCGAGGAAGGCCCGCGCCGCGTTCACCCCCGTGTAGCCGACGTTGTTCTCCACGTCGTCGTCGCACTCGAAGCGCTGGGAGAACACCTTGCGGGCGGGGAAGAGCCGCTGGGCCGCCGCCCGGTCGCGCTCGGGGATGGCGCAGCGCGGCGCGCTCCGCAGGATCACCGCGTAGAAGCTGTCCGAGCGGGCCTCGGCGCGCGCCACCCCGCCCCTCGGCAGCACGAAGGAGAGGTCGTGCGCCCGGAAGCCGCCGCAGGGGTGCGCCGGGTCGGGGCAGACGCGGCCGGGCCGCTGCGACGCGGCCAGCAGGAGGGGGGAGATGGCGATGATCGCGAGTCGAGTCGATTTCATCCGTGTTTCCCCTGGCGGTAGTCGATCGCGTCCTCGTGCCGGCAGTTACGTAACAGCGCCGCGCGAGGGATGACAACGATTTCGTCGTTCGCCGGTCCGGTCGTCTGGTGAATTCCGCGTGTTCCCCATTTCGAAAGTGCGAACCATGCCGACTCCGATCGCCCGCCGCGCCTGCGTGCTCGCCGCGCTCCTGCTCGCGCCGTCCCTCGCCGCGGCGCAGGCCGACCCGCCGCGCGACGCGGCGCAGCCGCCGGGGATGGAGGAGCTGAAGATCCCCAGCCACGGGACGAAGATGAACGGCTTCATCTACCTGGCGCAGGGGACGGGCACGCACGGGGTCGTCGTCTTCCTGCACGGCTACCCGGGGAACGAGCGCAACCTGGACCTGGCGCAGGCGGTGCGGCGCGCGGGGTGGCACGCGCTCTACTTCGACTATCGCGGCTCGTGGGGGAGCGGCGGCACCTTCAGCTTCCAGAACGCGCTCGACGACGTCGATGCGGCGCTCGCCTTCCTGCGCGACCCGGCGAACGCGGCGCGCTTCCACATCGATGGCGGCCGCATCGCGCTGGTGGGGCACAGCATGGGCGCGTGGCTGGCGCTGCAGCACGCGGCGGCCGATCCCACCACCGCCTGCACCGCCGCCCTCGACGCCTGGAACCTGGGCGCGTTCGGGAAGGATGCCGCCGCGCACCCCGAGCGCGACCCCGGCGCCTACTTCCGCCAGACAACGGACGCCGAGTCCGGCCCCATCCGCGGCGACGCGGCCGCCATGCTGCGCGAGACCACCGCCAACGCCGCGCGCTGGGACTACCTGACGCTCGCGCCGCAGCTGAAGAGCCGCGCCGTCTTCCTCGCCGCCTCCACCCGCGACGCCGAGGCGATGCGCGCGACGCTGACGCACTCGCTCGAGGCCGCCGGCGCGGCGCACGTCCGCTCGCTCCACTACGACGACGACCACCCCTTCTCCGCGCACCGCATCGCCCTCGGCGACGAGCTGGTCCGCTGGCTCCGCGGCGACTGCGACGCGGTGCAGGTCGGCGGCCGCCGCTGACGTCGGATCGTAGCGGCTGACGTGATGCCGGGAGAACGCGCCGTCGCTGCGGCATAGTCCGCGAAGGCGGACTTCGTGCCGTTGCAGCCCCGGGTTTCCAACCCGGGGTGCGTGGCGGACGCACCTTGGTTTTCAACCCGGGGCTATGGCGGACGGTGGATTCATCCCCCGAAATCCACCAGATTTACCCTCGCACTCAGCACTCAGCACTCAGCACTCAGCACTCAGCACTCAGCACTCGACGTTTGAACCAGAGCCCGCCGCCCTACCCCGCCGTCTCCTCGCTCGAGCGCCCCGTCCAGTTCCTGAAGGGGGTGGGGCCCGGCCGCGCCCCGCTGCTGCAGAAGCTGGGGCTGCTCACCGCGCGCGACGTGCTCTACCACGCGCCGCACCGCTACGAAGACGCCTCCACCATCACCCGCATCGCCGCGCTGGCGACGGGGATGGACGCCACCATCGTGGGGCGCGTGGTGTCGGCCGGGGTGCTCCCCACGCGGCGCGGCCTGCGCATCTTCCAGGCGGTGGTGCGCGACGAAACCGGGATGGTGGAGTGCGCCTGGCCGGGGCAGCCGTACCTGGAGCGGGTGATCCACAAGGGCGACCTCCTCCTCCTCTCCGGCCCGGTGAAATTCTTCCACGGCCGGCAGCTGCAGCCCCGCGAGTTCACCGTGATCGCCGGCGAGGGCGAGACGGCGGCGGAGGAGGGCGGCGTCCTCTTCCCCGTCTACCCGGCCACCGAGGGGCTCACCCACCGGCAGGTCCGCAAGCTCATCCACGACAACCTCGACGACCTGCTGCGCCGGGTGCGCGAGGAGGAAGACGGCATCCCCCCCGAGGTCCTGGCGCGGGTGGAGGTGGAGCCGCTCTGGAAGGCGCTGGAGCACGTCCACCGCCCCGCGTCGCTCGCCGAGGCGGAGCAGGGGCGGCGGCGGCTGGCGTTCGAGGAGCTCTTCTTCCTGCAGCTGCTGCACGCGCTCGCCCGCCACCGCGCCGTGGCGTCGCGCCCGGGGATCGCCTTCGAGCGCAAGGACTTCCTGGTGAAGCCCTTCCACCAGCGCCTCCCCTTCGCGCTCACCGCCGCGCAGAAGAAGGTGCTGAAGGAGATCGGCCAGGACATGGCCGCTCCGCGCCGCATGAACCGCCTGCTGCAGGGAGACGTGGGGTCGGGGAAGACGGTGGTGGCGCTCTTCGCCATGCTGCGCGCGGTGGAGAACGGCTACCAGGCGGCGCTGATGGCCCCCACCGAGATCCTGGCCGAGCAGCACGCCCGCACGCTGGTGCGGCTGCTGGAGGGCCTCCCCGTGGGCGTGACGCTGCTCACCGGGCGGATGGGGGCGAAGAAGCGGCGCGAGGCCAGCTTTCGCATCGCGTCGGGCGGGGCGGGGATCGCGGTGGGGACGCACGCGCTGATCCAGGAGAGCGTGGAGTTCGACCGCCTGGGGCTGGTGGTGGTGGACGAGCAGCACCGCTTCGGGGTGCGGCAGCGGCTGGCGCTGGCGGAGATGGGGACGCGCGCCGACATGCTGGTGATGAGCGCCACCCCCATCCCCCGCTCCCTGGCGCTCACCCTCTACGGCGACCTGGACGTCTCGGTGATCGACGAGCGCCCTCCCGGCCGCCACCCGGTGCGCACCGCGCTGCGCTACGAGTCGGCGCGCGACAAGGTGCTGGAGTTCGTGCGCGAGGAGGTGGCCAAGGGGCGCCAGGCGTACATCGTCTATCCGCTGGTGGAAGAGTCGGAGAAGGTCGACCTCAAGAACGCCACCGAGGAGTACGAGCGCCTGCAGGAGGCGCACCCCGACCTGCGCGTGGGGCTGGTGCACGGGCAGATGCACGGCGACGACAAGGACGTGGTGATGCGCGCCTTCGCCGCCGGCGAGGTGGACGTGCTGGTCTCGACCACGGTGATCGAGGTGGGGATCGACGTCCCCAACGCCACGGTGATGGTGGTGGAGCACGCCGAGCGCTTCGGCCTCTCGCAGCTGCACCAGCTGCGCGGGCGCGTCGGCCGCGGCGGCGAGGAGAGCTACTGCATTTTGCTGGCGGGGGGCGGCGAGTCGCGCGAGCGGCTGAAGCTCTTCGCGTCGACCGAAGACGGCTTCAAGATCGCCGAGTTCGACATGCGGCAGCGCGGCTACGGCGACCTCTTCGGCGCGCGGCAGACGGGGATCCCCGACCTGCGCTTCGCCGACCTGGCGAAGGACTTCGACCTGCTGGGCCGCGCCCGCACCGAGGCGCGCCGCGTGGTCGACGCCGACCCCGAGCTCAAGGCGCACCCGCAGCTCCGCCGCGTGCTGCAGGAGCGCTACGGCGAGCGCGCGAAGATGTACCACGTGGGGTGAGGCAACGACCGTCTCACGTGGAGTCGCGGAGACGCGGAGCGTGCTCGCGCGCCGTGGACCGTTCTGCCGAACGCCCGTATCTTTGATGTCGGAACGTTCCATCCATCCTCTTCACCTCACCCCTCCATTCCATGCCCGCCACCCTCACGCTCCGCGACGAGACCGCCACGGGCGACCTCGTCGGCACGCGCACGCTGGATTTCCCCACCGAGGAGATCACCGTCCGCGACCTGATCACCCGCCGCGTGCGCGAGGAGGTGCGCGAGCACAACCGCGCGCCCGGCGGCCGCGCCTTCGCCGGGCTGGTGCGGCCGGCGGACGAGGGGCGCGAGGTGGACTGGGAGCGCCAGCGCGACGCGGCGCTGGCGGCGTTCGCGGCGAACGGGTTCTTCGTGCTGGTGGGCGACCGGCAGGTGGAGGCGCTGGACGAGACCATCCGCCTGGAGCTGCACACCGAGGTCTCCTTCGTCCGCCTGCTGCCGCTGGTGGGTGGCTGAGGTGAACGACTGGCAGACGTACTCGACCGACCAGGCCGAGCGGCTGCAGGCCGCGCTCGACGAGGCCCAGCGTGCCGCCGCCGTCTTCGCGTATCCGCCCGACCACCCGCTGGCGGCGGAGCACGCGCTGCTCGACGAGCTCGTCCGCGAGTGGCGCGCGGTGCCGTTCGCGCGCAAGCCCGAGTGGTACGAGACGGCGGCCGGGCGCCGCATCGTACAGGCCCCGCCCGCCGAGCGGATCCCGGTGATGCACGCCGCCCTGGAGCGCTCCGTGTGGGCCGCGCGCGACGGCGCCACCGCGCCCGCCGCCTCGCACCTGGGGAGCCCCAATTACCTCATGGGGTGGATCTCGGACTACCTGCTGCACGCGGGGCTGCCGCTGGACACCGCCGACCGCCGCCGCATGACCGAGACGCTGCTCTCCATGGGCGAGCGCTACCTCCTCTGGAACGTGCCGCTCGACAACGCCGTCGCGCGGATCGCGGAAGGATTCGGCGAGCCGGGCGCGGACGAGGTGCTGCGGCCCGGCGCGCTGCGGCTGCGCAAGTGGCTCGTCCCCATCGCCTACCACGAGCTCGAGCGCCGCACGCTCATCCAGGTGCTGGAGGCGGCGCTGCTGCGCGGCCGCACCTCGTTCGTGGACCTGCTGGAGCCGTGGGCCGCGCGGGTGGCCGACGAGGTGGAGGCAATGGAAGAGGCGGAGCGCGCGCCCTGGATGGCGCTGCTCACGCACCTGCAGGCCCTCTCGTCCGCCCGTCCGTCCGCGAAGTGGGCGAAGGCGTGCCGCGCGCGGGTCGCGGCGGTCGGGGCGGATGCGTTCCGCGCGCGGGCCCATGCCTGGATCGCCGCGATGCGCGAGGGTGCCGACGAGCCGATGGCGGAGCGCAACGCCGACCTGGCGCGCGGCCTCGCCTGGTCGCTGGCGGAGCTGGGCGGCGACGGCGACGCGCGGGCCGTGGGCGACCTGGCGCTGCTCTGCGCGACCAAGATCCCGAGTGTGGGGCAGCGCTCGGCGAAGGTGGCCAACGCCTGCATCGGCGCGCTCGGCGAGATGGCGGGCGACGCGGCCATGGCGCAGGTCACCCGCCTGCGCGTCCGGGTGAAGTACGCGCAGACGCAGCTGCTGATCGAGCGGGCGCTGCAGGCGGCCGCGGCGCGCCGCGGGATTTCGCCGGGCGAGCTGGAGGAGCTGGCGGCGCCGGGGTTCGGGATGGACGAGCCGGGCGTGCTGCGGGAAGAGATGGACGGCTGGACGGCCGAGGTGCGCGTCGCCGGCACCACGGCGGTGGAGACGTCGTGGATCGCGCCCGACGGCAGGCGGCAGAAGAGCGCGCCCGCCCCGCTCGCGGAGAGCCAGGGCGACGCGGTGAAGCAGCTCAGGAAGACGGCGAAGGAGATGGAGGGCGCGCTCGCCGCACAGCGCGCGCGCCTGGAGGCGCTGCCGATGGAGGGGCGCGCGACCCCGTACCCCGCCTGGCGCGAGCGCTACCTGGACCACCCGCTGCTGGCGGAGATGTCTCGCCGGCTCCTCTGGCGCTTCGAGGGCGGGGACGGGCCGCGGACCGGCGCGTGGCTGGGCGGCGCCCTGGTGGACGCGGACGACCGCCCGCTGGAGGGGCTGGGCGATGCCACCCGGGTGCGGCCCTGGCACCCCATCGACGCCGCGCTCGACGAGATCGCCGCGTGGCGCGCCTGGCTGGAGCGGCACTCCGTCACCCAGCCGTTCAAGCAGGCGCACCGCGAGGTGTACCGCCTGACCGACGCGGAGCGCGACACGCGCATCTACTCCAACCGCTTCGCCGCGCACGTGCTGCGGCAGCACCAGCTCGCGGCGGTCGCCCACGGCCGCGGCTGGCACTACCAGCTGCAGGGCTCGTACAACCGCTGGAGCGCGCCCACCCTCCGCCTCCCGTCGGTCGGCCTGCGCGCGGAGCTCTGGGTGTCTCCGGTGGAGGAAGCCGAGCGCTTCTACGGCGTGGCGACGTACGTCGCCACCGACCAGGTGCGGTTCCTGGACGCCGCCGAGCTGCCGGTGCCGCTGGAGACCGTGCCCCCGCTCGCCTTCTCCGAGGCCATGCGCGACGTGGACCTCTTCGTCGCGGTGGCGAGCGTGGGCACCGACCCCACCTGGGTGGACGGCGGTCCCATCGGCGTCGGCGGCTACTGGACGGAGTTCGCGTTCGGCGAGCTGTCGGCCACCGCGCGGACGCGCCGCGAGGTGCTGGAGCGCCTGCTGCCGCGGCTGCGCATCGCCGCTGCCTGCTCGCTGGACGACCGGTTCCTGGTGGTGCGCGGCACGCTGCGCACCTACCGCATCCACCTGGGGAGCGGGAACGTGCTGATGGAGCCCGGGAGCGAGTACCTCTGCATCGTCCCCGACCTGCGCGCGAACGCCGGGCGCCAGTGGAACCAGGTGCAGCTGCCGTTCGAGGGCGACACCATCCTGAGCGTCGTGCTCAGCAAGGCCTTCCTCCTCGCCGCCGACGGCCGCATCACCGATCCCACCATCGTCCGCCAGCTCCGCCGCTCGCCCTGAGACCGGCGGCGGAGAGAGACGCCGCCGCATACCCGCCCCTGTCGACGTCGACCCCGAGCTCAAGGCGCACCCGCAGCTCCGCCGCGTGCTGCAGGAACGCTACGGTGAGCGCGCGAAGATGCACCACGTGGGCTGAGGCTTCCAGGGATACCGTTTGGGCTGATTGATCGTGCATTCGACCAGCAATCCAGACAGAAACCCTCCTACCATTCCGCCGATCAGTCGTGCATTCCGACAGGAGGAAAATGCCTCACCCAGAGGACCAGGGAACCGCGCGTGTTTCCTCTGGTCCTCTGGTTCTCTGGGTGAGACCATTCTGTTTGCCTGAACGTTCACAGGGGGCACGCACGCCGCGAGAACGCGCTGAGCGCGAGCGCGGGGTGGCCCAGGTATTGCCTTGGCGGTCGCGTTCATTCGCGAACGGCCCTTCCCACCAAGGTCCGCCGCCTCCGCAAGGCTGCTTTCGCTGCGGAGTTGTGCCCGACCTCGGGTAGCCTCCCGATCAAGACACTCGGGTGGTTGTCGCCTTCGCTGCCGTGTTGCAGGCGAGTGGCATCGGGCTTTCAGTGCCGCCGCCACGCAAGGGATGCATGCCCCGCCTCGTAGACATCGTCAGCGCACCACCGGAGTACGTCGTTTCTCAGGAAATTGCCGCGGCGTTCGCCCGTGAGACCTTCCCTCGGCTCGAGCGGCTCATGCCGGTCTTCGAGAACAGCGGGATCGCGACACGGCGCATCTGCCAGCCGGTCGACTGGTACCAGCGCAGCCATTCACTGGCCGAGTCGAGCGCGGCCTACATCGAAGCGGCCACGACGCTGTGCGCCCGCGCGGGGCGCTCGGTCCTCGAGCGTGCGGGACTCGAGCCGGGCTCGATCGACCGCATCATCTACATCAACACCACGGGTCTCGCGACGCCTTCCATCGACGCGCGGCTCACCAACCTCCTCGAGCTGCGGAAGGACGTACGGCGCACGCCCATCTGGGGGCTGGGCTGCGCGGGCGGCGTCGCCGGCCTGTCGCACGCCTACGACCACCTGGTGGGCCATCCCCGGGAGCGCGTGCTCCTGGTCGCGGCCGAGATGTGCAGCCTCACGCTGCTGCGCGACGACCCGTCTCCCAGCAACCTGGTGGCGACCGCGCTGTTCGCGGACGGCGCCGCGGTTGCCCTGCTCTGCGGCGACGAGGTGGACCACGACGGCTATCCACTGCTGGCCAGCCGCTCGACGCTGTATCCGGACTCGCTCGACGTCATGGGCTGGAACGTGATGTCGCACGGGCTGCAGGTGGTGTTCGACCGCTCGATCCCCCAGATCGTCCAGCGCCACGCCAGGTCCGAGCTCCACGCGTTCCTTGCCGCGCAGGGCCTGGAGCAGGGCGCGGTCGACGAGTTCCTCTTCCACCCCGGCGGGCCCCGGGTGCTGGGCGCCTACGCCGAGGCGTACGGCATCGGCCTCGAGCGCTTCTGCTGGTCGAGCGCCACGCTGCGCGAGTTCGGCAACATGTCGTCGGTCACCGCGCTTTACGTGCTCGAGCGCTACATGGCGGCGCATCCCCCCGGCCGCGGAGGGCATGCGGTGGTGTCGGCCCTCGGACCCGGCTTTGCTTCGGAATCGCTGCTGATGCGGCTGTAGGAGACGAACCTCATGGAGACCGTCACCGGGCTGCAGTACTCGTGCTGCAACGAGGACTCGCTGTCGGAGCTGGAAGCGCTGGAGCTGCGTGGGAAGCGGGCGCTCAGCATCCACGCGGCGGGCGGGCGCGCCTTCAGCCTGCTCCTCGGCGATCCGGGCGAGGTGGTCGCGATCGACCGCAACCCTGCCCAGATCCACCTCGGGCGGCTCAAGGTCGCGGCGATGAGACGTCTCGACCGCGAGGCATACCTGGCGTTCGTCGGCATCCGCGAGGGATCGGCCCGCGCGGAGGTGTATCGCGAGCTGCGGGGGGAGCTTCCGGACGATGCGCGCGCGTTCTGGGACGCCAGGCCCGGCGACATCGCGGCGGGGATCCAGCACGTGGGCCGCACCGAGCGCAGCATTGCGCGGGTGTCGCCGGTGCTGCGCCGGTTCCTGGGCAAGGACATCGCGCGCATCCGCGCGGCTGCGTCGCTCGAGGAGCAGGGCGAGATCGCGCGCGCGGTGTTCGACCGGCTGCCGGTGCGCGCCGTGCTGGCGCTCATCTTCAACCCGCTCTCCGGCCGGGTCGTGCTCCGCGACCCCGTGTACTACGGCGAGGGCCGGCGCTCGGCCGCGGAATACCTGCGCGGGCGCGTCACCTCGACGCTGCGGCGGCATCGCTTCGACGACTGCTTCATCTTCTCGCTCTTCCTCCACGGCGACCTGAAGCAGAGCCGGTCGATGCCCGTGGGCCTCGGGGTGGACGAGTATCCCGTGGTGCAGTCTCGCCTCGACCGGATCCGTTTCGAGCGGTCGTGCGTCATCGAGTACCTGCAGGCCCAGCCGCCGGAGCAGTTCGACGCGTTCTCCCTCTCCGACCTGGGCGGCTACCTGACCATCGCCGAGTTCGGGACGCTCCTGAAGCACGTCGAGCGCACCGGGCGGGGCGGCTTCCGGGTCTGCATCCGGGAATACATCTCCGCACCGACGGAGCGCGCCCCCTGGCCCGCGAGCCTGGTCCGGCTCCCGGAGCTGGAGCGCAGGCTCGACGCGAGCGACCGTTCCGTCGGGTGCACGTTCGTCTGCGCCACCCGATCCGCGCCTTCCGCGAACGCGGAGAACTGACCCTGCCTCTCCTGCAGCGGCACGAACGCAGCCCGAGGCCGCTTCGCCTGGCCCTCGACTTCGCGCTCTTCACCTCCGTCCTGCTGGCGTGGCCCGTTCTGCGCCTCTGGCTCATCGCCACCGGGCGCGGACGCTCGCGATGACCTTCGTGGCGCTGACGGCAGTGGCTGCGCTCGTCGCCGCATTCATCGGGTGGCGGTTCCATTTCTTCCACCGCAACCCGCCACGCACCCCGCCGGCGGGCGAGGACGCGCTCTGTCCCGCGGATGGACGGATCCTCTACGTCGAAGACGTGGATCTGACGGCCGATGCGCCGAACCCGTATCACCAGCGCGTCCGGGCGGCCTTCGCCGTCCAGGGGCGATGGACCGTCGTTGCCACCTACCTGTCGATCTTCGATGTCCACTTCGTACGCTCCCCCATCGCCGGCCGCGTGCGTCTCCACCACGTGGCGCCCGTCTCGGAGAATCTCTCGATGGGCGGGTCGTTCTTCTACGCCGCCCTGCGTCGGCCCCTCCCCCTGGGCCGGCGCGACTACACGCAGAAGAACGAGTTCCTGGGCGTGTCGGTCGAGGGCGACGGGCTCCGGATCCTCCTCGTGCTGATGGCCGACTGGTGGATCGACCAGATCGTCACGCTCGTGGAGGACGGCGAGCGCGTGGAGCGCGGGCAGCTGCTCGGGAAGATCCAGATGGGATCGCAGGTGGACCTGTGGGTCTCCGCCGGAGACCTCACCGGAATACCGGAACCCTCGGCCGCGGTGCGTGCGGGGGAGACGGTGATCGGGGTACGGACCATGACCTGAGCGCGCAGAGGGGACGCCCGCGGGCGCCCTGCGTCTCCGCGCCTGTGCGCTCAAGGCGCACCCGCAGCTCCGCCGCGTGCTGCGGGAGCGCTACGGCGAGCGCGCGAGGATGTACCACGTGGGCTGAGGCTCCCGCGGATTCGTCTCACGCGGAGACGCGGAGAGAGACGCCGCGATCTCCCCCGCGTCCCGGCGTTTCCACGTGGTGCCTACCCGGCCCGGGCGAGGAAGCTGTTCACCTCCACGTTGGCGGAGTTCTCGCCGTTCTCGCCCTGCGGAATGGCCTGCAGCGCGAACTCGGAGATGACGCCGGGCCTGAACACCAGGCAGTGGGTCGATCCGCCGAACTGGAAGTAGCCGATCTGGTCGCCCTTCTTCACCCGCTGCCCCTCCTTCAGCGGCTCCCCGTCGGGGCCCACCAGCAGGCACGACGAGACCTCGGCCATCCCGATCGGCACCACGCACATCAGCCCGATCGCGGGGTTGTCGGCCTCGATGAAGACGAGCGCCCGGGTGGCGACGTGCGCGATGTATCCCTGCGAGTTGTTCGGGCCGACGGGATCGAACCCTTCCGAGGCCGCCTCGGCGTAGTAGGTGCCCGGTACCTGGTCGAGCGTGCGGATGGTGCCGGTGACGGGGCTGTGCCAGCGGTGGTATTTCTCCGCGCTCAGGTACGCCTGGTACACCGTGCCCCCCACGAACTCGCCCACGTGGTGCCCGTTCAGCAGCTGGCGCAGCGAGTACGGCTGCGACTTGAGCCAGAAGGTGTCGTGCTCCTTCACCCCGTTCTGGATGGAGTAGGGCGCGGACTCGCAGGCGCTCACGATCACGCCGTCGTCGTCGGGGCTGGCGACGGGGCGCTTCCCCGGCTTGAACTCGCGGATGAAGAAGTCGTTCCAGCTCTTGAAGCCCAGGAACGGATTTCCCGGGTCGGTGACGAAGTCGTCGAGGCCGATGGCCTTGCGGGCGCTCGGGCTCAGCCACCCGGTGGGCGAGTCGTTCAGCACGTAGAGCGAATCTTCGCTGTCCAGGAACTGCGTCCACACCGCCAGCACCTTGCGGAACATCGCGTTCACCTCCTGCATGGTGAACGCCGACAGGCCCGCCGGGGTGATCATCGGAAAGTCGAGGATGGCGTTGATGGGAAAGCCGACCATCTCGGTGTGGTTGTAGTCGGGCGCCGTGGTGAGCACGTGGTTGATCACCCGCAGCATCTGGTGGTAGTTCTTCAGCTTCACGTCGCCGCTCCCCGGCGGGGGCGGAAAGGTGGGCTGCTGTTCGAACATCAGGGTGAAGTTCATGAACATCACCGGATCGCTCTCGATCATGTGCCGGAACTCCTCCACCACCGGGTGGAAGGGCGCGCGCTTCTCCTCCGCCCGGGCAATGGTCTGCGCGAGCCAGCGGTTCAGCGCCTCGGGGTCGAGCGGGAGCCAGCCGCCGAGCCGGGCGGTGAGCGGGACGGCCATGGGGCGATTGGTGATGCGCATGATTCCCTTTCCTCGTGCGGGATGATGAAATCTCGTCGCCACCCCGGTGCGGGTCACGACGGAGAATGGATGGGCGTGGGGATGAGCGGATCCGGAGGGAGACGATCGTCGGAGAAGGTTTACCGCGTCATACGGGTCCGAACATCGGATGCCGCCCAGCTGGCCGGCGCGCAGTCCAAAAGACGGGAAGTGCCCTGCCGGATGGCGGGGATGCGAAGGGAACGCACCGGCCCGGCCGAGGAGCGGCCGCCGGACAATCGTGCTCGTTTCGCGCCGGTTCCGCAAGATGAGCGTCCCTCGTCCCGGACCGCCGTTCCTCCCGATCCTGCCGCAGGCTGCGACGATCGCACGTCGCCGCCTTCGGGCGCGCACCACGCTCGCCGCCCCGCCGGGTCCGCCGCCGAGAAAGGCCGCATCTTTTACAAAATTCGCACAACTCGCCCCTGTCTCCGGCACGTGGCCTGCGCTTGATTGGGCGCATGTCGAACGAGAATGGATTGCGCACGGTCGGCGCCGAGCCGTACTACGTGCCGCAGGGCGAGGAGCGCGAGGTGTTCGCCGCCTGCCACGCGCGCGGGCTCCCGGTGATGCTCAAGGGGCCGACGGGGTGCGGGAAGACGCGCTTCGTGGAGCACATGGCGTGGCGGCTGGGGAAGCCGCTGGTGACCATCGCCTGCCACGACGACCTCTCCGCGAGCGACCTCACCGGCCGCTGGCTGATTCGCGGCGCGGAGACGGTCTGGATCGACGGGCCGCTCACCGTGGCCGCGCGCGCCGGGGCGATCTGCTACCTCGACGAGGTGGTGGAGGCGCGGCAGGACACCATCGTGGTCATCCACCCGCTCACCGACGACCGGCGGCTCCTCCCGATCGAGAAGACGGGGGAGGTGGTCGACGCCGCGCCGGGGTTCCAGCTCGTGGTCTCCTACAACCCCGGCTACCAGCACGCGCTCAAGGACCTGAAGCCGAGCACCCGCCAGCGCTTCGTGGCGCTGGAGTTCGACTTTCCGCCGCCGGAGCGCGAGGCCGAGATCGTCGCGCACGAGAGCGGCGTGGAGGGGGGGATGGCGGAGGGGCTGGTGCGGCTGGCCCAGCGCGTCCGCGGGCTGCGCGACCAGGGGCTGGCCGAGGCGCCGAGCACGCGGCTGCTGGTGTCGACGGCGCGGCTGATCGCCGGCGGGATCGCGCCGCGGCAGGCGTGCCGCGTGGGCTTCGTGGGGCCGCTCACCGACGACCCCGACCTGCACGCCGCCATCGCCGACCTGATCGACGTGACGCTGTAGCGATGCCGCTCGCGTCGTGGGTCCGGCGCGCGCTGCGCGGTGGGGACGCCCCCCGCGACGAGCCGGGCGTGCCGCTGGAGGCGGTGCGGCGCCGGCTGGAGCTCTTCCTGGCGGCGATGTACGGCCAGGGCATCTCCATCGCCGCCGCCGAGCCGGGCGCGCCCCCGCCGCTCCTGCGCCGCCTGCTGGGCCGCACGCCGCACCACCTGCGCGACGCCGCGCCCGCCGCCTCCCTCGACGGCGACCGCATCCTCCTCCCCCCGCGGCTCGCGGAGGGGGATGCGTTCGCGCGCTACCAGCTGTTCGCGGTGGAGCAGGCGGAGCGGCTGGTGCGCGGTACCCCGCTGCTCGCGCCGGGCGACGACGCGCCGCTGGAGCGCGACCTCTACCTCCTCGCCGAGAGCGCCTCGGTCGACGCATCCATCGCCCGCGCCGCGCCGGGGCTGGTGCCGGCGCTGCGGAGCGCGCGCGCCGCCGCCCTCGCGCGCCGCCCGCTCGCCGACGCGCTCACCCCGCCGGAGCGCGCGATGGAGGCGCTCGTCCGCGGTCTCCTCACCGCCGATCCCACCGCGCCGCCCGCCGAGCTCGCCTCCGCCGACCCGGCCGAGTCGCTGGACTGGGCGCGCGCGGCCGCCGCGGAGGCGCGCTTCGCCGGCGGCGGGTACCGCGGGCTGTCGCCGGTGGAGGCGTGGGGGAAGGTGCTGCCGGTGAAGACGGCCTCCGCCGCGGCGCCCGCGCGGCAGCCGGACTGGATGCGCCACCGGCCGGTGATGGGCGGCTCGAACATCGGTCCCAAGCGGGCCGGCACCGGCGTGGGGAAGGATGCGGGGCAGACCGCCGACGTTCCCTGGGCCCCGAAGACGAGCAAGGCGTCCGCCGGCCAGGGCGAGGCGTCCGCCGCCGGCTCCGGCGCCGACCCGGATCCCGACGCCGACACCCCCGCCGCCGGCGGCGACGCGGAGACCCAGCCCACCTCCGAGGCCGCCCCGCCGAAGGGGGCGCGCGTCCGCCCGGAACGGCGCGACGCGTTCGAGTACCCGGAGTGGGACTGGAAGACGGAGCGGTACGTGGAGCGCGCCTCCACGGTGCGGATCGCGGAGCCGCTGGTGGCGGACGGCGCCTGGGCGGCGGAGGTGCTGCGGGGCCACGCCGCGGTGGTGCGGCGGCTGCGCGAGAAGTTCGAGCGGCTGCGCGCGCGCCGCGTGCGCCTGACGCGGCAGCGCGAGGGCGACGAGCTGGACCTGGCGGCGTGCGTGGGCGCGCTGGTGGACCGCCGCGCCGGCCAGGCGCCCGACGACCGCCTCTACCTGCAGGTGCGCCCCGCGCGCCGCGGCCTGGCCATCGCCATCCTGGTGGACATCAGCGGGTCGACCGACGAGCGCGTGGGCGCGTCGCGCATCATCGACCTGGAGAAGGTGGCGCTCCTCCTCACCTGCGAGGCGCTGGAAGCGCTCGGCGACGAGTACACGGTGCTCACCTTCTCCGGCAAGGGCGCCGACCACGTGCGGCTGCGCACCATCAAGGCCTTCGGCGAGCGGATGGGCGAGGCGGTGCGCCGCCGCATCACCGCGCTGCGGCCGGAGGGGTACACGCGGCTGGGCCCCGCGGTGCGGCACGCCTCCGCGCTGCTGGCGCGCCCTGGCTCCGGCCACCGCCTCCTCCTGATCCTGAGCGACGGCCGCCCCAACGACGTGGACGAGTACAACGGGCGCTACGGGATCGAGGACTCGCGCCAGGCGGTCGCCGAGGCGCGGCAGCAGGGCATCTTCCCCTTCTGCCTGACCGTGGACCGCAAGGGGCCGGCATACATCTCCCGCATCTTCGGCCCCAGCGGCCACGTGATCCTGCGCCACGCCGACCAGCTCCCGCTCGCGCTCTCCCAGGCCGTCCGCAACCTGCTCGGCGGCTGAGCTCCTGGCGGGACCCGCACGGAGGTTCGCGCGGCCTCATCCTCATACCAATTCCGTTCGACGGTCGCACTTACGCGAGAAAACGTCGCACTTACGCGAGAAAACAAAGAACGTCATCCTGAGGCCGGCCAAGCTGCAACCAGCGCTCGTGAAACAACTTGCAGGCCGAAGGATCTATAACCGCGTCAACACGTGATACCGGATCCAGAGAGATTGCCAGAGAGATTGCCAGAGAGATTGCCAGAGAGATTGACTGTGCCTTCCGTCAGCGTATCTGAGTCGACTGGCTATAGATCCTTCGGCCTGCCAGGTCTTTCCGAATCTCGGGATCCAACATGGCCGGCCTCAGGATGACGTCTGCCGGGATGGTTGTTGCCGAGTCGCCCTGCGCTTGCCTTCATTCGCCTGCTCGTCTAAGATCGTCCCGCGTTTCGGTCGGCATATCCCTTGCTGACCGCGACCGCTTTTGTTCCCCGGACGATCTACTCCCAACGGAGAAAGCATGATTCAGGTCCTGCGTTTTCTGCGAAACGCCGTCTCGCCGGACGTCGATCGCCGATACTATGCCGCGAAGCTCTTCGGTGACTTCCTGACCCGCGACTATCGCGTGGCGTGGCGCCACTGCGACTGGTGGAACGATCCCGAGTTCACCGAATACCTGCGCCGCTTCGACGAGCTCCAGGGCCTCAACACCCAGCGCAAGTGGATGCTCTGGCAGCTGCTGCGGCTCACCGGCCACGTCCCCGGCGACACCGCCGAGTGCGGGGTCTACCGCGGGGCGTCGTCGTGGCTGATCTGCGCCTTCAGCCGCCAGAGCAAGGCCCAGCCGAAGCCGCACCACCTCTTCGACAGCTTCGAGGGGCTGAGCGAGCCGGCGGAGAACGACGGCGAGCACTGGACCAAGGGCGACCTGGCGGCGGGCGAGGACCTCGTGGCTCGCAACCTGTCGCCCTTCGCCGACCTGCTGCACTTCCACAAGGGGTGGATTCCCGACCGCTTCCCCGACGTGGCCGACCGCCGCTTCTCGTTCGTCCACGTCGACGTCGACCTCTACAAGCCGACGCGGGACAGCATCGAGTTCTTCTACGACCGCCTCAATCCGGGCGGCATCCTGCTCTGCGACGACTACGGCTGCACGACCTGCCCGGGGGCGACGCAGGCGCTGGACGACTTCCTGAAGGACCGCCCGGAGAAGATGATCAGCCTCGATGCCGGCGCGGGCTTCTTCATCAAGGGGCAGGTGGTCCAGGAGACGCCCTCGGTCCTGGTCAACGGCAAAGGCTGAACGTCGAATCACGCAGAGACGCGGAGGAACCGGGAGAATGCATTCTCCCGGTTCCTCCGCGTCTCTGTGTCCAGACGTTTTTACTAGGGCGTCTTTACTAGGGCGTCGGCCGCGGCGCGAGCGTGTTGCGGATACGCTCCAGCTCCGCCGTCAACTCGCGGATGCGCCGCTCTTTATCGCGATTGTCACTCCGGAGCCGCGCCAGCTCGGCCGCGCTCGCGGGTGTCGCCTCGCCCGGGCCCGCGGGCCGGGTGACGACCACGGTGGTGTCGCAGCCGATGCCGGTGCTCCGCTGTGCGCACGGGTTGCGCAGCTCCAGCGCGAGCCCGCGCAGCGTTTCCGCCTCGCGGCGGTGGATGCCGCCCAGCGCACGGACCGTGTCCTCGGCCAGGTACAGCCCGAAGTGGTCGGCCGCCGCGCGCGGGTCCAGGTTGCCGCGCGGGTCCAGGCTCAGCACGCCCAGGTAGTAGCGCGCCTCGTGCCCCGCGTGCGTGCGCGGGTACTCCGCCACCAGCCGCTGGAAGATCGCCTGCGACACCCGCACCGAGTCGTGCGAGTAGGCGTCGAACGCCTGCTCCCAGAGCGCCGTGCGGGCCGGGTCGTTGCCGTCGCCGCCGCGGCCGCGCCCCAGGGTGGCGCAGGCCGCGAGCAGCGGGAGCAACAGCAGGGTGCGCGGCGTCTTCATCTGCGTCCGGTCAGGGCGTGCTGCTCGGCGGCGTGCGGCACGGGGGGCCGCTCGGGGAGGGTCACCCGGAACCGGGTGCCTTTGCCGACTTCGCTGTCTGCAGTGATCGTGCCCCCATGGGCCTCTACGATCTCCTTCGCGATCGCCAGCCCCAGCCCGGACCCGGCCGAGCGCGGCTGGGCCGCGTTGTCGACCTGGTAGAACTTCTCGAAGATCTTCGGGAGCTTGTCCGGCGGGATCCCCACGCCGCTGTCGCGCACCTCTACAGCGAGCCCGCCCCCGTCGCGCCGCGCGTCGAGGGCGATGCGCCCGCCGCGGCTGGTGAACTTGAAGGCGTTGGAGAGGATGTTCCCCAGCACCTCGTTCAGCCGGTCGGCGTCGCCCTCCACGTTCACCGGCGCGTCGCCCGCCACGTTCACCGCGAAGTCGACCCCGTTCTGGAAGGCGAGCACGTGGAAGCCGCCGGTGAGCTCGTCCAGGAAGTCGCGCACGTTGATGCGGCGCAGCTCCAGGCGGCCGCCCCCCGCCTCGAAGCGGCTGATGTCGAGCAGCCGGTGCACCAGCCGGGTGAGCCGGTCCACCTGGTCCGACACGCTCTCCAGCGTCTTCTTCTGCTGGTCGTTCACCGCGCCGTAGATGCCGTCCGCCAGCAGCGAGACGTAGCCGCGGATCACCGAGAGCGGCGTCTTGATCTCGTGGCTGGCCACGGAGACGAACTCGGCCTTCAGCCGGTCGAGCTCGGCGAGCTGCGCGGTCATGGTGGCGAAGGAGCGCGACAGGTCGCCGATCTCGTCCTGGCGCTCGGTCGGCACGTGCACGTTCGGTTCGAAATCGCCCTCCGCTACGTGCGCCATCCCCCGCCTCAACACGTCGATCGGCCTGATCATCGCGCGCGTCATCAGCACGCCGATCACGATGGTGAGCGCTAGGGCCAGGGCCAGGGCGACAAGGGTCGTGTTCTGCGCCGTCTTCGCGACGTCGGAGGCCCGGTTGACCTTTTCGTCGGCCTCCGCGCCGATCGCGTCCTCGATCCGCTTCAACCGCTCGCCCATGTGGCGATAGGCGGGCCCCGCGACCCGGGCGCGGAACTCGTTCTGCGCGGTCGAGGTCGGGAACGGGAGCGACGCGAACTCACGGTGCACGGTCTCCTTGAGCACGCCCCACTGCGCGACCGCCTCGCGGACGGCCTGGCGGTATCCGGCGCCGTGGCTGCGGGCCTGCAGCCGGCGCAGGTCGCCGTCGCCGCGCGCCATTGCGCTGTCGGCGGTCCGGCGCCAGAAGGCGGTGGTGTCGACCGAGATGTTGATCAGCACCACCACGTTGTCGTCGGCCGACTGCAGCGCCTCGAGGTTCTTGCGCAGGCTCCCGAGCGTCGACGTGGCCTCGTTGTCGCGCAGCTTCAGGTCGCGCGCGATGCGATGCACCGTGCTGAGCGAGACGAGGGCGTACGCCGCCGGAATGGCCAGCAGGAGCACGATCGCCACCAGCGTCAGCACGATCCGCTGCCGCAGCCTCATCGCGCACCCTCCGCCGTCCGCCCGGCCGCTGCGTACGCGGTGGGCGCGTGGAGGCACGGGAGCGTGAGACCCGGTGTGGCCATCATCCGTCCGACCCGATCCGTCGTATGAGGGGGGTGCGCCAGGGCCGCGGCGCGCGCGGGACGAAGACGCCGCAAGGCGCGCTCCGTCGCTGACGATGGACGCAAGACGCGTGTCACATCCCCTCCCCGGGCGGCAACTGCTCCGCCGCTCCGCCGCCCCCGCGCTCGCGCCGCTTCACCTCGTCCCAGAGCACGTCGAGCTCCTCCAGGGTTGCCTGGCCGAACACCACGCCGCGCTCCGCCGCGAGCGCCTCCACGCCGGCGAAGCGCCGCTCGAACTTGGCGTTCGCCCGCGCCAGGGCGGCGGAGGGGTGCGCCCCCGCCAGCCGCACCAGGTTCACCAGGGCGAAGAGGAGGTCGCCCAGCTCGTCCTCCACCGCTTCCGCGTCGCCGGCCCGGAGCTCGTGGCCGACCTCGTCCACCTCCTCGCGCACCTTCTCCCAGGCGCCGCGCCAGTCGCTCCAGTCGAAGCCGAGCTCGGCCACGCGCGCCTGCACCCGGTACGCGCGCGTGAGCGGGTCGAGCCCGGCGGGGACCGCCTCCAGGATCCCCTCGCTCCCGCCGCGCTCCGCCCGCTCGCGCGCCTTGATCGCGTCCCATCCCTCGTGTTCCCCGCCGTAGAGGTGGGGATGGCGTCGGCGCATCTTTTGCTCGACGCGCTCCACCACGTCGCCGCGGCCGAAGGCGCCCGTCTCCTCGGCGATCACGACCTGGAAGGCCAGGTTCAGCAGCAGGTCGCCCAACTCGTCGCGCAGCGCGCCGGGGTCGCCCGCGGCGATGGCGTGGGCGGCCTCGTGTGCCTCTTCGAGGAGGTGGGGCTGGAGCGAGAGCGGCGTCTGCGCCGCGTCCCAGGGACAGTTCGCGCGGAGGAAGCGGGCCAGCGCCAGCGCGCGGTCCAGGGTGCCGCCGGAAGGCGGGGCGGGGGGCGGGGTTTCGGCTTGCGACGGCTTCACAGGCGGCCTAGAATAGACGATTCGTGTCCGATCCGTCAACCGCGGCGGCGCGGGCCTGGGTGGAGGTAGACCTGGGCGCGCTGCAATCGAACCTGCGCCGGGTGCGCCAGGCCGCCCCCGGCGCGGGGGTGGTGCCCATGCTCAAGGCCGACGCCTACGGGCTGGGCATGGCGCAGGTGCTCCGCGCGGTGGTGGAGGCGACCGCTCCCGGGGGTCCCTGGGCGATCGGCGTGGCCGCCGTCGCCGAGGGCGAGGCGCTCCGCGGCTTCGGCTGGTCGGGGCGCATCGTCGTCTTCGCCCCCGTGCCGCCGGGCGAGGAGCGCCGCGCCGCCGCCGCCGGCCTCACCCTGGCCGTCTCGGACCTCGCCGCGCTCGACCGCTGGGCGGCCGCCGCGCGCGAGGCGGGGCGGCCGCTCGCCTTCCACCTGGAGGTCGACACCGGGATGGGGCGCGCCGGCTTCCCCGCCGACCGGGTGGCGGAGTGGGGTCCCGCGGCCGCCGCGCGGCCGGGGGATCTTCTGGCATGGGAAGGGTGTTTTACGCACTTCCATTCCGCGGACGAGCCCGACCTGGCGCCCACGGACGAGCAGGCGAGGCGCTTCCGCGAGGTGCTGGCGGCGCTCCCGCCCGAGCCCGCGGGGGCCCCCCGGCGGCTGGTGCACTGCGCCAACAGCGCGGCCGCGCTGCGCCGCGGCGGGTACGGGATGGACCTGGTGCGCCCCGGGATCTTCCTCTACGGGGGGCGCGCCGGGCCCGGGGTGGAGCCCGAGCCCGTGGCCTCGGTCCGTGCCCGTGTGGGCCGGGTGGCCGAGGTGCCGGCGGGAGCCACCGTGGGATACGGCGCCACCCACGCCGCGCGGGCCCCGGAGCGCTGGGCCACCCTGGCGATCGGCTACGGCGACGGCCTGCGCCGCGCGCTCTCTCCCGGCGGCGGCGAGGCGCTCCTCCACGGGCGGCGCGTGCCGCTGGTGGGGCGCATCTCGATGGACGTGACGGTGGTCGACGCGACCGCCGTTCCCGGCGCGGCCCCGGGCGACGTGGCGACCCTGCTGGGGCGCGACGGCGAGGCCGAGATCAAGCTCGACGAGGTGGCGGCCCGGGTGGGCACCATCAGCTACGAGATCCTGACCGGACTGACCCCCCGCCTCCCGCGGATGTACCGCCAGGGCGGGGCACACACTTCCTAGATCGCTGCACCGAATGCCTTTCCGATTCGTCCGCGCGCGCACCCTGCTCGGCCTGCTGGCCCTGCTCCCGGCCGCCGCGTGCAAGGACCAGACGCCCACGCTCAGCGGCGACCCGTTCTTCCCCGGCGGGAGCCGGCCGGTCACCCTCGAGGCCATCCTCCCCGCGTCGCAGTTCCTGACCGCGCTGGGGTCGTTCAGCGGCTACGAGGCGGCGCGCACCTTCAACGCCCAGGTGGTGGCGAACCAGTATGCGGGGGCGCTCAGCGCGCACCCGCTGCAGCGCTACATCATCCCCAAGAACGTGGACTACTCGGTGAACGGGGTGTCGACCACCGACAGCCTGTACACCATCACCTCCGCGCGCCTGGTGGTGGTGGTCGACTCGCTGGGGAGCAAGGTGACCCCCACCACGCTGCAGCTCTTCCCCATCGCCCAGGCGTACGACTGGCTCACCGCCACCTGGACGCTGGCGGTGGACTCGGGCGCGGTGCACACGCCCTGGACGGAGCCGGGGGGGACGAAGGGGCCGCTCCTCTCCTCGGCCACCTGGACGCCGCACGCCGCGGGCGACACGGTGCTGCTGCCGATCGACACGGCGCGCATCCGGGTGCTGCGCCCCGACTCCATGCCCGTGCTGCTGGCCACCGCCCAGGCGGGAACGCGGCTGCAGCTCTCGAGCACGGTGCTGCGGCTGTCGGTGAAGCCCTCGAACGCGGGGAAAGACACCACCCTCACGGTGGACGTGTCGCCCACCCGCAACACCTTCGTCTTCACCCCGCAGCCGCCGGCGGCGGGGGGGACCTTCCAGGCGGGCGGGATCCTGGCGGACCGCACCCTCTTCGAGGTGAACCTGGACCAGCAGCTCCCCGGGTGCGCGCCGGCCGACCAGCCCTGCCCAACGGTGAGCTTCCGCGACGTGCGGCTGAACCGCGTGTCGCTGCTGCTGAGGCCGCTTCCCGTGCCGCTGGGCTTCGACCCGCTGCGCTCGGTGCCGCTGGAGCTCTTCCTGGTGCAGGAGCCCGAGCTGGGCCGCCGCGCCCCGCTGGTGCCCAGCCGCGTCAGCGGCGGCTCCGCGCTCGACTCGCTGCAGGTGTTCGCGGCCCCCGCCGACACGGTGGTGGAGCTCCCCTTCACCCTGCAGGCGACGCTGCAGACGCAGAGCGACTCGCTGCGGGTGGCGTTCGCGCTCCTGGGCGAGGTCACCGGCGGCACCACCGCCTCCCTGCGCACCTTCGGCCTGGGACGCTACGAGTCCACGCCCCGCCTGCGCATCGTCTACACGCTGCCCACCCGGCCGAGCCTGCCATGACGTCTTCGTTCGCACGGGGGGCCGCGCTCGCGGCGCTCCTCGCCGGCTCCCTGGCCGCGCCGGCCGGCGCGCAGTCGGTGCTCGCCAGCCGCGGGCTGGGGTACCCGATCGAGCCGCTCGACGCCCGCTCGCGCGGGCTGGGCGGGGTGACCACCGGGCTGGCCGACCCGGCCATCTCCATGGTGAACCCCGCCTCGGCCGCGGGGACGCCGGTGTACGGCTTCGTGGTGGCCATGCAGCCCGACCGCTACGACGCCACCGCCGGCTCGGTATCGAGCCGCGGCACCACGGTGCGCTTCCCGCTGCTGATGGCGGTGATCCCGGCGAGCTCGCGGCTGGTGCTGCAGGCGGGGTACGGCGCCTACCTCGACCAGCACTGGCGGGTGGTGCAGGACGACTCGATCGACCTGAGCACCGGCCGGGTGGGGGTGACGGACCGCTTCTCGTCGTCGGGCGGGGTGGCGCGCTTCCAGGCGGGCGCCGCGTACCGCCTCACCGAGCGCCTCTCCCTGGGTGTCGCCGCCGACGTCTTCACCGGCGCCGCGCACGACAGCTCGGAGCGCACCATCGCCGGGTTCCTCCCGGCGCAGAGCGAGGTGGTGTACTCCTACTCCGGCATCGGCGCCGGGCTGGGCGCGCGCTGGCAGCCCAGCGAGCGCACCAGCCTCTCGGCGGCGGTGCACGGCGGCGGCCGCATCCACGCCGAGGCCGACTCGGCGGGGGGGCACGAGGCGAAGGACTACTCCAACCCGCTCAGCGTCGACGCGGGCGCCTCGGCGCGCGTCGGGGCCAACACCATGGTGGTGCTCTCCGGCCGCTGGGCGGGATGGTCCACGGTGAACGACGAGCTCTCCGCCTCCGGCGGCGCGCGCGACGCGGCGGCGGTGGCGGGCGGGGTGGAGTACACCGGGTTCAGCCTCTTCCGCAAGGCCCTGCCGCTGCGGCTGGGGGGGCGCTATGGCCAGCTCCCCTTCCGCTGGGCGGGAACGGTCGACTTCCCCACCGAGCGCGCGGTCACCGCCGGGCTGGGCTTCGGCCTGGGCGCGGGCGCGGCGCTGCTCGACGCCTCGGCCGAGCGCGGCTGGCGCGGCGGGGCCGCGGCGGGTGTGGACGAGCCGTACTGGCGCTTCTCCTTCTCCCTGCGCGTGCTCGGCCGGTAGCGAAAAGCGTACGGCACGGGCGGAGCATCTCCCCCTCGTCCCGCGAGTGCGGACGTGGGGGAGATCGGCATCGGGGCGCGTCCGCGGCATCTCCTTCCCCGGAGATTTCCGACCCTCCCACGAGGGGAGGGTGAAGCGCTGCGCTGGCAACTACGCGAATCCTCCGCCCTTGTCCTTTACCTCTCCCGCGGTTGGGAGAGGTCGAAAAAAGGCGATCGGCAGTTATGATCGCCTTTTTTCGGGTGAGGGGCCCCCCGCCGCGGCGCGCACGGGACCCCGAGCCCGGCATGAGGCAGATCTTTTGCGGTTCCCTGGGTTATCATCGGCAGCGGCGGGTGACGATGCCCGCGTTCGACCTTCCGGAGGGACGATGAAGCTGAAGCGTACCGTGATCGCTCCCGCGCTGGTGGCCGGCGTCGCGCTGGTGAGCGGCGGCTGGCTCCTCCAGCAGGGGGTGAGCGGCGGCCAGAGCGTGTACCAGCGCGCGGCGATCTTCGACGAGGTGCTGCGCTACGTGCAGACCCGCTACGTCGACGAGCACTCCGAGGGCGACCTCTACCAGAAGGCCATCGAGGGGATGCTCGGCGAGCTGGGCGACCCGCACACCGTCTTCATGACGGCCGACGAGTACGCACAGCTCCACCTGCAGACCAGCGGCGAATACGGCGGGCTGGGGATCCGGATCGGCCCGCGCGAGGGATACATCAGCGCCGTGGCCGTGCTCCCCGGCACCCCCGCCGAGCGCGCCGGCATCCGCGTAGGCGACCAGCTCCTGGAGATCGAAGGGCAGGACGCCCGGGGATGGACCGAAGACGCCGCGATAAAGGTGCTGCGCGGCGCGGTGGGCACTCCCGTGCGCCTCAAGGTGCGCCGCGTGGGCGTCGACGCGCCGCTCAGCTTCACCATCAACCGCGAGGAGATCCACCTGCGCTCGGTGCCGTACGCCTACATGGCGGCGCCGGGGATCGGCTACGTGGATCTCACGATATTCAGCCAGTCGTCCAGCCGCGAGCTGCGGGCGGCCATCGATTCGCTGCGCGCGGCCGGCGCCCGCAAGCTGGTGCTGGACCTGCGCAGCAACCCCGGCGGGCTGCTGGACCAGGGCGTGGCCGTCTCCGACCTCTTCCTGCGGCGCGGCCAGGCCATCGTGGAGACGCGCTCGCGCGACCCGATGAGCAGCGAGACCTACCGCGCCAGCAGCGACGAGGCGTACGACCTGCCGATGGTGGTGCTGATCGACCCCTACAGCGCCAGCGCCGCCGAGATCGTGGCGGGCGCGCTGCAGGACCACGACCGCGCGCTGGTGGTGGGCGCCACCAGCTACGGCAAGGGCTCGGTGCAGACGCCCTTCCGGCTCTCGGGCGGTAACTTCCTGAAGCTGACCACCGGCAAGTGGTACACGCCGGTCGGCCGCTCCATCCAGAAGCCGTTCCGGGCGCACGACGCCGACCCCGACGCCGATCCCGACAGCGCGGCGGCCGACACCGCGGCCACCGACACCACCACGCGCCGGGCGTACCGCACCGACGGCGGGCGCACGGTGCTGGGCGGCGGCGGGATCGTTCCCGACGTGACGGTGAAGCCCGACACCACCACGCTCGCCGAGCGCGCGATGATCACCGCCGTGTCCAGGAAGGCCAGCGTGTTCAACGACGTGATGACGCGCTACGCGGTGGAGTACGAGCGGCGCACGCCCAGCCTCACCCGCGACTTCCGGATCACCCCGGAGATGCACCGGGAGCTCTTCGACCGGCTGCATGCGGCGGGGGTGGAGCTGACCCGGGAGCAGTTCGAGGGGGGGAGCCGGCTGATCGACGCGCGCCTGGTGAGCGAGATCGCCGTCTCGCGCTTCGGCGCGGCCGTGGCCGCGCAGCGCAACGACACCGACGACCGCACGCTGCAGCAGGCGCTCCGGCTGCTGCAGGGGGCCGACACCCAGGCGGCGCTCTTCCAGGCCGCGCAGCGCCTCCAGCCGGTCGCGACCGCGCCGCGGTAACGAACGAGGTCTCGCGCAGAGACGCGACAGACGCGGAGAGGCGCAGCAAACCTCTCCGCGTCTTCGCGTCTCTGCGTGATGCTTTCTGGGCGGTGGCCGAATGAGCGCGGGCGGCCGTTTCGCGCGGTTTCGGGCGGGGGAGGGAGACGGTATCTTCACCGCTCCAGACGACGGGACGGGAGACGGATGAGCGAAGCGGTGGAGTGCGTGGTCGAGGTCACGCGCGGCGCGGTGGTGGAGAGCCGGCACCGCGTCCACGCGGCCGTGGTGGACGCCGGCGGGCGCCTGCGCGCCTTTGCCGGCGACCCCGAGCTGGTCACCTTCTTCCGCTCGGCCGCCAAGCCCCTCCAGGCGCTCCCGCTGGTGGACGACGGCGCGGTGGAGCGCTACGGCCTCACCCTGGAGGAGCTGGCGCTCTGCTGCGGGTCGCACTCCGGGAGCGCCGCGCACACCCGGGTGGCGGAGCGCATCCTGGAGAAGGCGGGGGTCACGGCCGAGGCGCTGGCCTGCGGTCCGCGCCCTCCGCTGGACGAGGAGGCGCAGCGGCTCCTGGCCGAGGCGGGGCTGGAGCCCGGGCGCCTGCATCACAACTGCTCCGGCAAGCACGGGGGGATGATGATGCTGGCGCGCGCCCGCGGCTGGGACCCCGCCGGCTACGAGCGCCCCGAGCACCCCGTGCAGCAGCGCCTGCTGGCCGAGGTCGCGCGCTGGACGCGGATGCCCGTCGAGGCGATCGGCCTGGGGACCGACGGCTGCGGCGTCCCCTGCTTCGCGCTCCCGCTGCGGCAGATGGCGCTCTCCTTCGCCGCGCTCGCGGCCGCGGCGCGCGCCGGGGAGCGCGGCCCGGCGATGGTCTTCGAGGCGATGACGGCGCACCCCGAGATGGTGGCGGGGGACGGGCGTGTCGACACGGCGCTGATGCGGCAGGCGCGCGGGCGGCTCTTCGCCAAGATCGGTGCCGAGGGGGTCTACTGCGTGGGCGTCCCCGGCGCGGAGCTGGGGATCGCGCTGAAGGTGGAAGACGGGACGACGCGGGGGGTGGCGCCGGCCATCCTGGCCGTGCTGCGCGAGCTGGACCTGATCAGCGAAGACGACTACGGCGCGCTGCACGCCTTCGCCTACGCCGAGCTGCTGAACACCCGCGGCGAGCCCGTCGGCCAGATCCGCCCCGCCGTGCGGCTGCGGACGCCGGATGCCTGACGCCGCCCGGCTCGCGCTCCTCCGCGTCGCCGCCGCGCTGGGGACGCGCGACGCGGACAGGGTGCGCAGCGCGCTGGCGGAGGCGCGCGGCGCGGCGGACGCGACGGCGGTGGAGGAGGTGATCCTCCAGTCGCACCTCTTCGTCGGCTTCCCCGACGCGCTGAACGCGCTGGGCGCCTGGCGTGAGGTCGGCGGCCTCCCCGCGCCCGCCGCCTCCGGCGAGGATCCCGCGGGGTGGGAGGCGCGTGGGGAAGACGTGTGCGAGGCCGTCTACGGCGCCAACTACCGCAAGCTGCGCGAGAACGTGCGCGCGCTGCACCCCGACTTCGAGGGGTGGATGGTGGCGGGAGGATACGGCCGGGTGATCGGCCGCCCCGGGCTCGACCTGGAGACGCGGGAGCTGTGCATCGCCGCGCTGCTGGCGGTCTGGAACGTGCCGCGCCAGCTCCACTCGCACCTCCGCGGCGCGCTCAACGCCGGCGCGACGGTTGCCGAGGTGGACGAGGCGGTGGAGGTGGCGTGCGCCTTCGTCGCCGCGGATGCCGCCGCCCGGGTGCGCGCGCTCTGGGCCGAGATTCGCGCGAAGGCGGCGGGTACGGGATAGGGCTTCGGCCAAGGATAACCGCCTCGATGTCGGTCGCGGTGGGGGTGGGTTCACGCGGGGAAGCCGACGAGCGAGTCCGCGAAGGCGGACTTCGGGCCCTTGTTGCCGCGAATTCATTCGCCCGGCTCCCGGCTCCCGGCTCCCGGCTCCCCGCTCCCGGCTCCCGGCCCCCGGCCGCCCGCTCACGGCCCCCGGCTCCCGGCGCCCCGCGCGCCGGCCCCCGGGCCCCCTGCTCGCGACTCCAGTCGCCCGGCTCCCGGCTCCCGGCTCCCGGCTCCCGGCATCGCGGCGAGCTCGCCGCATCGACTGAAAGAAGGCTGGCGACGTGTTTCTCGACTACGCGGAGATCCAGATCAAGGCGGGCGACGGCGGGCCGGGGGCATCGTCCTTCCGGCGCGAGTCGTTCGCGCCGCAGGGCGGGCCCGACGGCGGCGACGGCGGGCGCGGCGGCGACGTGGTGCTGCGCGCCGACGGCCAGCTCTCCACGCTGATGGACTACCGCTATCGCAAGCAGTACGCGGCCCCCAACGGCAACCGCGGCGAGGGCTCCAACTGCACCGGCCGCAGCGGCGAGCACCTGGTGCTGCGGGTGCCGCCCGGCACCGTGGTGCGCGACCTGGAGAGCGAAGAGGTGCTGGGCGAGCTGATCGACGACGGCCAGGAGCTGGTGGTGGCCGAGGGCGGCCGCGGGGGATGGGGGAACGCGCGCTTCGCCACCTCCACCAACCAGGCGCCGCGCCGCGCCGACTCCGGCATCCCCGGCGTGGAGCGCCGCATCGCGCTGGAGCTGAAGCTGATCGCCGACGTGGGGCTGGTGGGCGAGCCCAACGCGGGGAAGTCGACCTTCCTCTCCGCCGTCTCCGCCGCGACCCCCAAGGTGGCCGACTATCCCTTCACCACGCTCACGCCGAACCTGGGCGTGGTGCAGCTCTCCGGGCACCGCTCCTTCGTGATCGCCGACATCCCCGGGATCATCGAGGGGGCGCACGAGGGGAAGGGGCTGGGGCACCAGTTCCTGCGCCACATCGAGCGCACCCGCACCCTGGCGCTGATGATCCCCGCCGACGCGCTGGAGGTGCAGGAGGAGTACGGACGGCTGATGGACGAGCTGCGCGCCTACTCGCCGGAGCTGGCGGGGAAGCCGCACTGCGTGGTGTTCACCAAGGCCGACCTGCTCCCGCCGGACTGGCCGGCGCCGCGGGTCGACGCGCCTGATGCGTGGGGGCAGTTCGTGGTCTCGTCCGTCGCCCGGCGGGGGCTCGACCCGCTGCTGGAGGGGTTGTGGCAGCACGCCGCCCGCGAGATCGCGCGGGAGCAGGCGCCGGCGGAAGACGCCGAGCCCTGGCGGCCGTAGCGCCATGCCCCTCGCGCCCGGCGCCCTGGAGCCCGTCCTCCGCCTCGCGATCGTCGAGGGGATCGGCCCCGCGCGGCTCTCCGCGCTGATGGCGCGCTTCGGCTCGGCCGAGCGCGTGCTGGCCGCCGGCGCCGACGAGCTGGCCGCCCTTCCCGGTTTCGGCCCCGAGCTGGTCCGCCGCCTCCGCGCCGCCGCCACCGACGAGGGGCTGCAGCGCGCCCGCGCCGCCCTGGCCACGCTGCGGCGGGCGGGCGCCGTCTCCCTCACCCCCGCCGACGCGGCGTACCCCGACGCCTTCCGCACCCTCCCCGATCCCCCGTACCTCCTCTTCGCCGCGGGGAACCTGGAGCTGCTGGGCACCCCCGGCGTGGGCGTGGTGGGCACGCGCTCGCCCACGGAGTACGGGGTGCGGGCGGCCGTGTCGCTCTCCGGCGGGGTGGCGCGCGCGGGGCTCACCATCGTGAGCGGGATGGCGAAGGGGATCGACGCCGCGGCGCACGCGGCCGCGCTCGACGCCGGCGGCACCACCATCGGCGTGCTGGGCCACGGCATCGACCGGGTCTACCCGCCGGAGAACGCGAAGCTCTTCGCGCGGGTGCGCGAGCACGGGCTGCTGATCACCGAGCTGGCGCCGGGCGAGGAGCCGAACGCCGGCAACTTCCCGCGCCGCAACCGGTTGATCGCCGCGCTGAGCCTGGGCGTGCTGGTGGTGGAGATGGGCGAGAAGAGCGGCGCGCAGCACACCGTGACCTACGCGCTGGAGCAGGGGAAGGAGGTCTTCGCCGTCCCCGGCCCCATCAGCTCCACTCGCAGCGCGGGCACCAACCAGCTGCTGAAGGACGGCGCCCGCCTGGTCACCAGCGCCGAGGACATCCTCGAGGAGCTGCGCGGCGTGGGCCACGGCATCGCCGCCGCCCCGGAGCCGGCCGCCAGCCCCGATGTGCCGCCGCCCCCGCCGCCGGACCTCGCGCCCGACGAGGCGAAGGTGTACGCCGCCCTCACCCCCGAGCCGCAGCACGTCGACGACCTGGCCGCCGCGAGCGGGCTGGCGCCGAGCAATGTGCTCGCCGCGCTCCTCGGCCTCGAGCTGCGCGACCTCGCCGGGTCGCTCCCCGGAAAGCAGTACCGTCTGAAAGCGTCTTGATTCCACCCGGAACATGGAGCCGTGGAGAGCCGCCAGGCTGTGGGTGGCGCTTTCCGCGCGGCTTGCTCGCCCGTGAAACTGTGGATTCGCCGGACTGACGGTCGCAATCTAGACAGCGCAGGTTTCATCGGTGGCTTTAGAAGAGCGCTCTTGCGCGGGTTCGACCGAAACGTACTGCTTGAAATGGACAGGGGTCCGCGGTATCTTCCTGGCTCGGGCGACACTTGCGTGATCGGGCGAGGGCTGTGACATTAGGTGTGACATTTGCGGAGACGCATCTCTGCGGAATCGTCGCAGCGTATCGCAAGGGGAGGGACCCATGGGTGTCGCGAGAGTTCGCAGGGTCGTCGCGGGGAACACGGTCCGTGACGCGCGGGAGTGGATGGGGCTGTCCGATGCGGAGATCGCGCTCGCCACGGGCGTGCACCGCCGTACCGTTCAGCGCTGGATCAACGGCGGGGCGGCCCCGCAACCTCAGCATGCCCAGGCAATGGAGCGGCTTCGAGAGATGATGCACCTGCTGCGCACCTGCTTCGCCACGCCGGCGGCCGTGCAGGAGTGGCTGCATTCGCCCGTCCCGCTGCTGCGGGGGCGCACGCCCGCGTCCCTGATCCAGGAACATCGTTCCGACGAGGTGATCTCCGTCCTCGCCGGGCTGGCCGCGGGCGCTCACGCTTGAACTTCGCCGGCACGGTGTGGCGGATCGTGCCGGCGAAAGCCTTTGCCCTCCACGTCGGGTACATCCTGCGCGCGCGGGGCCGGTGGAACCGCGAAGGGGCGTACGGCTGCCTCTACACCGCGTTGACGCCCGACGGCGCGCTCGCCGAGTGGGCGAAGTACCTCTGGGCCGCCGGCATGACGCCGAGCCTCTCGTCGGCCCGGGACCTCGTGTCGCTCGAAGTGCGGGTCGATCCCGTGCTCGACCTCACCTCCGCGGCGATCCTGCGTCAGTTCAGGATCGACCGCGAGCTGCTCACCGGCGACGACGAAGAGAGCCTGGAGGCGTGCCGCACGATCGCCGATCTGTCGCGCCAGCTGGGCCATCATGCCATTCTCTCTCCCTCGGCCGCGCTCGCGGGCTCCGTCAACCTGAACCTCTATGTCGACGGGCGCGCCGACCACTACTCGCTGGACGTCGGCCCGGAGAGAATCGCGGTCACCGCGGAGTCGCTGCAGCCGCACTATGAACAAATCGTCCGCTGCCGCACCCCTCGCACCCACCTGAATTCCTGACCTCGTCTCCTCGCCGGTCGATGACGCCAATTCGCCGCAGACTAAGGCTCCCGGTGCTCGCGTTGGCGCTCGTAATCCCGGGGTGCTCACGCCTGATGTCCTCGTTGGCGCGGAATCCTGCTGCACCGTGGTTGAAGGCGTGGATGGGATCTTCCGAATCTTGACAGGAAGAAGTGTCGGCGGTGGCCGTAGATGAGCGGATTTGCGAGGTTTGTGCCGGAAGGTGGTGCTTGAAATGGACAGCGAGCGGCTTTATCTTCCGTGCGGACCGCGACGGAGGACTCCATGGCGATCGCGAAGACGAACGAGGTTGCGGACTGGTTCATCCGCTTCGCGCACGAGGTCGGCGACCCCATCACCAACCTCCGGCTGCAGAAGCTGATGTACTACGCGCAGGCATGGTACCTCGCGCTCCACGGCGAGCCGTTGATCCCCGATGCGTTCGAGGCGTGGGTGCATGGGCCGGTGCTCCCGGGTGTCTGGGAGCGATTCTCCGGCTACCGGTGGAACCCGATCTCGGAGGATGTCCCTGAACATTGCTTTCCCGCCGAGGTCGAGGAACACCTGCGCGAGGTGATGGAGGTGTACGGCGGCCTCCTGACCTGGGACCTGGAGCGGATGGTTCATGTCGAGGACCCGTGGATATATGCACGTGCGGGACTGGATCCACATGAGCATTCCACGAACGTGATATCGGAAAAGCGGATGAAGCTGTTCTACGCGATGCGCGCCGCGGCTGCCTGACAGGGGTGGCCACGATGGCGAAGATGAGGCGGACTCGAATCGCTCCCGCGCCGGGGCGGATGAATGCCCTGCCGACGCCTGACGGTTTCATCTCCTTTTCGTACCGCTACTACGCTTCGAGCGAAAAATTTGGAGTGGCTGACTGCACGGGCGCGTGGTTCGAATCGCTGCTCGAGCGGTTGCGGGCGCTGTCCTCCTTGACGCCTCAGGAGTTGTTCAGCAACCGCTCCCCGGCGCTGCGGGCGCACCCCATCGAGTTCTCGTGCTCGAGCGAGCCACAGGGTTTCGCCCATCTCAACCACCGTCTGCGCGGCTACGAGCCTTACCAGTTCCAGTTGTCGAAGGAAACCGGCCGCGTACACGGCTTCTTCATCGACCTGATCTTCTACATCGTCTGGCTGGACCCGCACCACCGCCTGTATTCCTGACCTCGTACCCCCGCTGGCCGATGAAGCGATTCCGCCGCAGACTCTGGCTCCCGGTGCTCGCGTTGGCGCTCGTGGTCCCCGCGTGCAAGGACACCGGGCAGCTCGACCACGATCTGAGCCGGGACTACGGCCCGGTGGACATCCATCACCCGACCTCCGATCAGAGCGTGCTGCGGGTGACCTTCCTGTCCTCGCCGTTCGCCGAGCGCGGCGACGCCGAGCGCCGCGTGACGGCACGGAAGGTCGCCGAGTACGTGCGCGACCACTATCCCCCGTACAAATCGCTCAGCAAGGTCATGGTCGGCTTCCAGACGAAGAAGGAGACGGCCGCGGATACCCTGTACCAGGTCACTGCGGCCGCCAGCTACACCTTCACCCGCGCCGAGCTCGGTCCGCCCGGATCGTAGCCGCACCACGGGCCGCCTGCGGTGTACCAGCGGGCGGATGAGCCCACACTCCGCGACCGCGCCGCGCCCCTCGCCGGGGGCGACATCAGCGGGGCCCGACGCACGGCCCCGCTCGCTGTACGTGCACGTGCCGTTCTGCGTGCGGCGGTGCTCCTACTGCGACTTCGCGGTGCAGGCCACGCGCGAGCCGCCCACCGACGCCTGGCTCGACGCCATCGTGGCGGAGATGTGGATGCTCGCCGCCGAGCGCGGGTGGAGCGCGCCGCTCCGGCTCGACACCGTCTACCTGGGCGGCGGCACCCCGTCGCTCCTGCGGCCGGAGGCGATGGCGGAGCTGCGGCGGCGACTGGAGCCGTACGCCGCGTGGGACGACACCGCGGAGTGGACCTGCGAGGCGAACCCCGAGAGCTTCACCGCGGAGACTGCGGCCGCCTGGCGCGGCGCGGGGGTGAACCGCATCTCGCTCGGCGCGCAGACCTTCCACGAGCCGGCACTGCGCTGGATGGGGCGGATGCACGGCGTCGAGGGCCCCGGCCGCGCGATGGACGTCGCGCGTGCCGCGGGATTCGACAACGTGAGCGTGGACCTGATCTTCGGCCTCCCGGCGCGGCTGGGGCGCGACTGGGGGGCGGACCTGCACCGCGCGCTGCTGCTGGAGCCCGAGCACGTCTCCCTCTACGGCCTGACCGCCGAAGCCGCCGCGCCGCTCGGCCGCTGGGTGAGCGAGGGGCGCGAGACGCTGGCCGACGAGGACCGCTACGCCGACGAGTACCTGCTCGCGCACGAGCGGCTCACCGCCGCCGGGTTCGAGCACTACGAGGTGTCGAACTTCGGGCTCCCCGGCCGCCGCTCGCGCCACAACTTCGTCTACTGGACCGGCGCCCCGTACGCCGCGCTCGGCCCCGGCGCGCACGCCTTCCATCCCCCGCTGCGCCGCTGGAACGTGCGCAGCTGGGACGCGTACCGCGCGATGGTGCTGGACGAGGGCCGCCTCCCCGTCGAGGCGGAGGAGACGGTCGACGCGGAAACGGCGGGGCTGGAGCGCGCCTGGCTCCTCCTGCGCACCGACGCCGGCTGGCCGCTCGCGGGCGAGGCCGAGCGCCGGCTGGCGGAGACCTGGGTCGCACGGGGTTGGGCGGAGGTGCGCGAAGACATTCTCCGGCTCACGGCGGAAGGATGGCTCCTCCTCGACCGGTTGGCGGTGGATATGGCTTCGGCGGCGGAGAAGGAAGAAGTGCTAAGTGCCAGGTGCTAAGTGCTGTTCTCTCTTTTCCTCTGCGTCTCTGCGTAAAAACCTGACGTCAGCCGGCCCTTGCGCGCCCCTGTCCTGCACGCCTGACAGCCGCCGGCGCCGCTTCGGCAACTTCCTCGGCCGGAACGGCGTATGGAGCACGACGCGGATCTTGCGAGTTGACGCCCCCGTCGCATGGCGGCAGATTCGACAGGTTTGTGCCGCATTTCCCGCGATGCGAGAATGTCCGAAGAACCCCTGACCGAGCGCGAGCACGCGATCCTCGAGGCGGTGATCCGCACCTACGTGGAGACCGCCGAGCCGGCCGGCAGCCGCATGGTGGCGCGCCGGTTCCCGCTCGGCATCTCCCCGGCCACGGTGCGCAACACCATGAGCGACCTGGAGGAGAAGGGGTACCTCTACCATCCCCACACCTCCGCCGGGCGTGTCCCCACCGACCGCGCCTACCGGCTGTACGTCGACTCGCTGATGCGCCTGTCGCCGCTCTCGCCCCGCGAGCGCAGCTCCATCCGCAGGCAGCTGGAGACCGGGGGCGAGGGCGCGGCGGTGGAGCACGTGCTGCGGCGCGCCGCGCAGGTGCTGGGGCTGCTCACGCAGGAGCTGGGGATCGCCATCGCCCCGCGGCTCGACGAGGCCACGCTGGAGCGGCTGGACCTGGCGCCGGTGCACGAGCAGAAGGTGCTGCTGGTGCTCACCCTGCGCTCGGCGGGGATCCGCACCATCTACGTCGACGTGCCGGCCGCCATCCCCCCCACCACCCTGGCCGCGGTGGCGCGGGTGCTGAACGAGCGGCTGGGCGGGCTGCCGCTGCGCGAGATCCGCGCGACCCTTCCCGCGCGGCTCCGCGACTCGGCGGGCGGCGACCAGGCCGCGGCGGAGCTGCTGAACGTGTTCGTGCAGGGCGCCGATGAGCTCTTCACCAGCCCGCAGCCCCCCGAGGGCGACCTGCACCTGGGGCGCGCCTCGGTGCTGGCCGAGCAGCCGGAGTTCAGCAGCGGCGAGCGGCTGCGCTCCCTCATCGAGCTCACCGAGCGGCGCGACCTGCTCAAGAACGTGCTGGGGCGCCGCGGCGAGGGCGGCCCGCACGTGACCATCGGCGTGGAGCACGGCGACCCCGCGCTCTCGGAGTTCACCGTGGTGACCTCGTCGTACCGCTCCGCGGGGCTGCGCGGGGTGATCGGGGTGATCGGCCCCACCCGCATGCCCTACGACCGCGTGATCGCGCTGGTCGAGAGCACCTCGAACCTGATCTCGGAATTCCTGGCCTGAGCGCCCATAGAATGCGATGAGAGACTACTACGAGATCCTGGCCGTGGCGAAGGACGCCGACGGCGAGACGATCAAGAAGGCATACCGCAAGCTCGCCCTCCAGTACCACCCGGACCGCAACGGGGGCGACAAGGAGGCCGAGGAGAAGTTCAAGGAATGCACCGAGGCGTACGAGGTGCTGCGCGACGCCGACAAGCGCGCGGCCTACGACCGCTTCGGCCACGCGGGGGTCAAGCGCGGCGCGGCGGCCGGCGGCGCGGCCGGGTTCGGCGGCGGCTTCGGCTTCGAGGACGCGCTGAACATCTTCATGCGCGACTTCGGCGGCTTCGGGGGGATCGAGGACCTGTTCGGCGGCGGTGCGCGGCGGCGCGGCGGGGCGCAGAAGGGGAAGGACCTGCAGGTGCGCGTGCCCATCACCCTGGCCGAGGTGGCCAGCGGGGTGAAGAAGACGATCAAGCTGAAGGCGCTCGACCCCTGCTCCACCTGCCAGGGCACCGGCTCGGCCGACAGCGGCGGCCCGGTGACCTGCGAGGCCTGCCAGGGCGCCGGCCAGGTGCGCCGGGTGCAGCGCAGCGTGTTCGGCCAGTTTGTCTCCGCCAGCGTCTGCCCCACCTGCGGCGGCGAGGGGAAGGTCATCAAGAACCCCTGCAAGAAGTGCCACGGCGACGGGCGCGAGCGCGGCGACCGCACGGTGGAGGTGGAGATCCCCGCCGGCGTGAGCAGCGACAACTACCTCACGCTCCGGGCGATGGGGAACGCCGGCCCCCGCGGCGGCCCGCGCGGCGACGTGCTGGCGGTGATCGAGGTGCAGGACGACCCGCGCTTCATCCGCGACGGCTCGGACCTGGTGTACGACCTCCCCGTCTCCTTCAGCCAGGCGGCGCTCGGCAACGAGGTCGACGTCCCCACCGTCTACGGCGACGAGAAGGTGAAGATCCCCGCCGGCATCCAGAGCGGCGACGTGCTCACGCTCCGCGGCAAGGGGCTCCCGCACCTGGGCGGCGGCGGCCGCGGCGACGAGCACGTGCGCGTGCACGTGTGGACCCCCACCGAGCTCTCCGCCGAGCAGCAGGAGCTCTTCCGCAAGCTCGCCGAGGTCGAGGGGCCCGCGCCCAGCGGCCGGCAGGGCGGCGGCAAGGGGTTCTGGGAGCGCGTGAAGGACGCGTTCGCGGCGTGATCGACCCCGCGCGGTGGCTGGTGCTCTCCGTCCGCGGGCCGGGCGGGGAGCTGGCGGCCGAGGTCGCCGACGGGCTGCTGGCGCTGGGCGGCGCCGCCGTGGAGGAGCGCGACGGCGCCTCCGTCACCTGGCTCCTCCCGCCGGACGACCCCGACGCCTTCGCCGCCGAGGCGCGGGCGCGGCTGGCGGAGTGGCTCCCCGAGGGGACGCCGCTGGAGGTGGAGTGGCGCTGGCAGGCGAACGAGGACTGGGCGGCGGAGTGGAAGCGCGGCCTGGGCCCGCGGCAGGTCACCGGGCGCCTGGTGGTGAAGCCGACCTGGACGGAGTGGGAGGCGGCGCCGGGGCAGGTGGTGCTGGAGGTGGACCCGCAGATGGCCTTCGGCACGGGCGAGCACGCCACCACCCGCGGCTGCCTGCGCCTGCTCGACGGCGCCGTGCGCGCGGGCGACCGGGTGCTCGACGTGGGCTCCGGCTCCGGCATCCTCGCCATCGCGGCGGTGCGCCTGGGCGCCGGCGAGGCGGTGGCGGTGGAGTACGACCCCGACGCGAACCTCAACGCGCGCGAGAACTTCGCGCGCAACGGCGTCGAGGCCCGCGTCCGCCTGGTGGAGGCGCTCGCGGACGACGCGCTGCTGGCGGAGCTCGGCGCCTTCGACCTGGTCCTCGCCAACATCCTGAGCGGCGTCATCCGCCCCCTCCTCCCCGCGCTGCACCGCTCGCTCGGCGCCTCGCCCGCGGGCCGGCTGATCGTGAGCGGCATCCTCCGCGACGAATCGCCCGACGTGGTGCGCGACGCGCTGGCGGCCGGCTTCCGCGTGGAGCGGGTGGACGAGGAAGACGAGTGGTGGAGCGCGCTGCTGAGGCCGGCGGCGTAGGCGGTCGAATCCGGGACCACGGCGGAACCACCGGATTGGGAGTCCGGGCTACAACGACACGAAGTCCCGCCTTCGCGGACGATGCCTCGGCACCGTCGCGTCACGACTCGCGCCGGCGGCGCGAACGATGCAGCAGGGTGGATCCTCCACTCACCAACGCGAGGAGGATCCATGGCGAACCATCGCGACCCCGTGACCGGCGCCGAGGTGGACGAGCGCTCGGCCATCCGCGTGGACCACGGCGACCACGTGCACTACTTCGCGAGCGAGCAGAGCCGCGACCAGTTCATGGCCGACCCGAAGCGCTACCACGATTCGCACTCCGCGCGGCACGCGGACCGCGCGGGCGGCGAGGGCCTCCCGGGGAACTGGCCGGACGAGAACCCGCCGGTCACGAAGGACGAGCACGGCTTCACCGCGCCGAAGTTCGGCTCGGCCGGCAGCGGCGGCGCCGAGTTCGAGCCGCTGCCGCCGGGTGCGCGGGACTGACCCCGCCGGCGGCCTCTTGAACGCGAGACGGCCGGGCATGGCGCCCGGCCGCCTCTCCATCCCCCGAAACCCCATCGCGTGCGCATGAGCGACTGCATCTTCTGCAAGATCGTCCGGGGCGAGATCCCGTCGCCCCGGGTGCTGGAGGGCGACGACTGGATCGCCATCCGCGACATCAACCCCTCGGCGCCGGTGCACGTGCTGGTGATCCCCCGCCGGCACGTGGAGTCCGTCGCGGCGCTGGAGGACGGCGACGCGGCGCTGGCGGGCACGCTGCTGCTCGCGGCACGCGACGTGGCGCGGCAGGAGGGGGTCGCGGAGAGCGGCTACCGCACCGTGATCAACACCGGCGGCCACGGCGGCCAGACGGTGGCGCACCTGCACGTGCACGTGATCGGTGGGCGCCAGCTCAGCGGCCACGGCACCGCGTGATACCGGGCGTCGCCCCGAGCGGATCGTGAGAACGCGGACGCTGCTCGCGTGGGGCGTGCACCTCTACACGGCGCTGGGGCTGGTGATCGCCGGCGCCGCGGCGGTGCTGGTGGTGCGCGGCGACGCCGGGAGCATCCGCGCGGTCTTCGTCCTGATGCTCGCGGCCACCGTGATCGACGCGAGCGACGGGTCGCTCGCCCGGGCGGTGGAGGTGAGGCGCGTCCTTCCCGGCTTCGACGGGCGGCGGCTGGACGACATCATCGACTTCCACACCTACACCTCGCTCCCGCTCCTGCTGGTGTGGCGGAGCGGCGTGCTGCGCCCGGAGCAGGCGCCCTGGCTGTTCGTCCCTCTCCTCGCCAGCGCCTACGGCTTCGCGCAGGCCGACGCCAAGACGGAGGACGGCTACTTCCGCGGCTTCCCGTCGTACTGGAACGTGGTGGCGCTCTACCTCTACTACCTGCAGCCCCCGCCCGACCTCGCGCTCGCCACCCTGCTCGTGCTCGCGGTGATGACCTTCGTCCCCTCCAAGTACCTCTATCCCTCCCAGCCCGGGACGCTGAACCGGGTGACGGCGCCCCTCGCGGCGCTGTGGGCGGTGATGCTCGCCCTCGTCCTCCTCGGCGTGGTGCACCCGGTGCGAGGCTGGCTGCTCGCGTCGCTCTTCTTCCCCGCCTGGTACATGCTCGCGTCGTGGTACGTCACCTTGCGCGACTGGAGGCGGGCGCACGCCGGCGGCGGCGCTCGCCGCCCGGCGGCGGAGGACCCGTCCGCCGCCGCCTTGTAGCGCCCGCCACGCGTTTGTATCTTCCTTCCTCCACGCAGCTTCCGCGGCAGCCCATCCCGCCGCACGCCGTTCCCGTCACCATCTCCCTCCAGGGACCCGAGCGATGAGCGAGATCCAGTTCAGCGACAACTACAACGACCTCTCCACCGACAACGGCTTCCAGTTCGAGTTCTACTGCGAGCACTGCCGTGACGCGTGGCGCTCGCCCTTCGACCGCTATGCGGCCGGCACCGCGGAGAGCCTGCTGGGCGCGGCCGACGGGCTGTTCGGCGGCATCTTCGGCCAGGCCAGGAACGCGCTGAGCCAGGTGCGCGGCGCGGGGTGGAGCAAGGCGCGCGACGCCGCGCTGCAGAAGGCGGTGGAGCAGGCGAAGGACCACTTTCACCGCTGCCCGCGCTGCGCCAACCACTACTGCGACAACTGCTGGAACGAGGACGAGGGCGTCTGCATCGTCTGTGTGCCGCGGCTCGACGCCGAGCTCTCGGCCATCCGCCGCGAGGCGAAGATCGCCCGCGCGCGCGAGGAGGCGTACGCCCAGGCCACGGTGAGCCGCGAGGACCTCACCGACCGCGTGGTGAGCTGCCGCGACTGCGGCGCGGCGGTGGGCCGCGGCAAGTTCTGCCCCGAGTGCGGCACCCCCGTGTCGCTCACCCGCGCCTGCGGCTCCTGCTCGGCCGAGATCCCGACCTCCGCCAAGTTCTGCCCGGAGTGCGGCGCGAAGCCGTAGGGGGAGCAGGCGGTTTAAACCGCGGCAACAACGGCCCGAAGTCCGCCTTCGCGGACTCGCGGCCGTGGTCTGGGGGCACGCCGCCGGCTCCCCCTCGGCCGAGGTCCCGGCGCGAAGGATCGGAGGTGGGTTACCGCGTTCGTGGGTAGACTTGCGCCCCGTCCGCGGTGGCGGACGGGGCGCGGCGTTCGAGCGGCCGGATCGGTCAGGGGTAGCGCCGCCGGCCGCTGGTGAGGAGCCTGAGGAGGAAGAGGAGCACCACGGCGCCGATGAAGGCGACGAAGATGGTGCCCGCCAATCCTCCGAAGGGCGTGCCCGCGCCCAGCGCGCGAAAGAGCCATCCGCCGAGGAAGGCCCCGACGATCCCCACGATGATGTCGCCGATGATCCCGTAGCCGATGCCGCCCATCACCACCGACGCGAGCACGCCGGCGATGAGCCCTACCACGATCCACATCAGGATGCCCATGGTGTTCTCCGTTCTTGAGAGGGTCCATCCCTGACAGAGCAACGTGCGTGCCCCGTCCGGCGGGACGGAGGCGTCGAAACCCGAGGCCGCGGGCGCACGTATCACAACCCGCTGCGGCACAACCGGTTGACACGATCGGCCCCGGCTGCGGGGCCTCTCTCACCACAAGGAGCGGCGCGCGATGGAAGAGCAGCTGACGTCTGACGAGCGGCGGGGGGCGGGCGGCACCTCGGGCGGCGTGCCCACCTTCCTGCTGGGGGTGGGGATGGCGTCCGCGGGGGCGTTCCTGCTCACCAGCCGCGTGGTGGTGCACACCGGCGGCTACCGCCTCTGGGGCTTCAGCGGCTTCGGGATCTCGCTGATCCCGCTGCTGCTGGGGGTGGGGCTCCTCTTCTTCGACGGGCGCTCGCTGGTGGGGAAGCTGCTCACCTTCATCGGGGTGGTGATCATCTTCGCCGGGATCCTGATGAACCTGGACATCTACTTCCAGCAGACCAGCCTCTTCGCCACGCTGATCATGCTGGTGCTGCTGGTCGGCGGCATCGGCCTGGTGCTGCGCGCCATCCGGCCGATGCGGTAACCGCGTCTCACGCGGAGACGCGGAGCAGCTTCTGGAAGGATGATGGTGGAGAGACAGCTGGAGCTGGTGAGCGACGGCACCTGGGAACCGATCCGGGTGCTGTTCGTGTGCCTGGGCAACATCTGCCGGTCGCCGCTGGCGGAGGCGGTGTTCCGGCACCGGGTGGAGGAGCGCGGCTGGACCGACCGCTTCGAGATCGACTCGGCCGGCACGTCGGGGTGGCACCGGGGCGCGCCGCCGGACTCGCGCAGCGCCGAGGTCGCGCGGCGCCGGGGGATCGAGGTCGCCGGCGCCAGCCGCAAGGTGGTGGCGGCCGACCTGCGCCGCTTCCACTACGTGATCGCGATGGACGAGGAGAATCTCGACGCGCTGCGCGAGCTCCAGGCGTCCGCCGGCGGCACCGCGCAGGTGCGGCGGCTGCGCGAGTTCGAGCCGCGCGCCGCCTCGCTCGACGTCCCCGACCCCTACTACGGCGGCGCCCGCGGCTTCGAGGAGGTGCACGACATCGTCGAGCGCGCCTGCGCCGGCCTGCTCGCCCACATCGCCGCCGAGCACGGGCTGCGGTGACGCTCCCCGACGCCATGCGCGCCGAGGTCGAGCGTGCGCTCGGTCCCATCCACCATACTGCGCCCGTCGCCGGCGGGTGCATCAGCGAAGCCTATCGGGTCAACACGGCGGACGGCCCGGTCTTCCTCAAGCATCATCCCCGCGCGCCCGCTGCCATGTTTGCCGCGGAGGCGGACGGGCTGCGGGCGCTCCGCGCGGCCGCGGACGACGCGCTCCGCATCCCCGCCGTGCTGGCGATGGACGGGGCGGGCGACGGGGCGCGCTGGATCGCGCTCGAATGGCTGGAGCCAGGGCCGCGCGGACCGGGATTCGGCGAGCGGCTGGGGCGCGGCCTCGAGGCGCTGCACCGCGGTGGGAGCGGAGGATGGGGATGGAAGCGCGCGAACTTCATCGGCGCGCTGGCGCAGCGAAACGAGCCGGCAGATACGTGGGCGGCGTTCTGGCGTGACCGCCGGCTGATCCCGCAACTGGAGCTGGCGAGGGCCGCGGGGTGCGACGCGGGGCCGGCGCGCGAATGGGACCGCCTGTTCGACCGTCTGCCGGAACTGCTCGCCCCGGCGGAGGAGGATGGGCCGTCGCTGCTGCACGGCGACCTGTGGGGCGGCAACGTGCTCTCCGCGGCGGGGGAGCCGGCGCTGATCGACCCCGCCGTGTACCGCGGCCACCGCGAGGCGGACCTGGCGATGGCGGAGCTCTTCGGCGGCTTCGACGCGCGCTTCCACGCCGCCTACCGCGAGGCGTGGCCGCTCCTCCCCGGCTACGCCGAGGCGCGGCGGCCGATCTACCAGCTCTACTACCTGCTGGTGCACGTGAACCTGTTCGGCGGCGGCTACGGCGCGCAGACGGCGGCGACGCTGCGGCGGGCGCTGGCGGCCGCGGGTTGACAGGAAGGCAGGGCACGGGGTAAGCCCGATGCCCAGTGCCCGATGCCCTGGGCCCGGCGGTTGAAACCGCGGCAACAACGGCCCAAAGTCCGCCTTCGCGGACTCCCGGCCGAAGGTTGGGGCGCGCCGACCGGCTCCCGGCTGCCGAGGACTGCAGGCGGCCGCGGAGATGCCCGTCGCGAGCGGTGACGCGGCGTTTGCGAGTCCGCGAAGGCGGACTTCGGGCAGTTGTTGCCGCGGATTTATCCGCCCGTTCCCCCTGGCAAGCCCAGAAGAGCGGGCTGCCGTGCTTGCTCGACAGCCAGCCTGTGGGGCAGGGACGCGCCAAGCCCGCCCCGGCGCACCGGGGCGGGCTCGTCGTCTGCGGTCGTCGTGTCGCCTACCGCACGATCACCCAGCCCCACATGTTGGCCTCGACGAAGTGCCGCCTGACGGCGCAGATCACCAGGTAGTGGCCGGGCTGGTTGAACGTGAAAGAGAGCGACGGAACCAGCGTCCCCTGCAGGAACAGCCGGTTCGTGGGGTCGAGCACGAAGTTCCCCGTGCCCGGATTGATGTCCTCGGGCCGCGTACCGTCCTTGTAGAACGCCACCCGGTGCCCGGGGTTGATCTTGAAGGTCACCTTCTGGCCCGCATCGATCACCACGGCGCCCGGATTGATCCTGTCCCTGCTGTGGAACGACTGGTCGTGCGCCCCCGGGGGGGAGAAGCTCGAGCCGGCGTCCGGGTTGCCGAACTCCATCACCGCCCCCGACCCGGGTGCGCTCTGCACCTGCGACTCCGCGAGCGGCGCCGCCGCGAGCGTCCAGTCGTCGAGCGTCCAGTCGTCGGGCGTCGACTCCGTCGAGTTGCCGATCGGCGACTCGTCGCGCGTGAGCACGGCGCCCGAAGGGGACACCGGCGTCGCAGGGTCGGAGCAGTTCGCCAGGAGCGGTGTGACGAGGAGGAGAGCAAAGATACGTCGCAAGATGGCCTCCGGAGAGAAAGGAAGGGTGGGAGCGGCGTGCGAAACGTTTCCCGCCGCTCCGTCAGGATGGCGGGCGCGCCACACGTTGTCAAGGAACATCGGTTCCCACACCGTTGCCCGCCGGCGCGAGGCTCAGCGGGCGCGGCCTGGCCAGCCGGGATGCAGGGCGCCCTGCATGCGCGCGGCGTCGCCTCCGGCACGCGCTGGAGGCGTACCTGGCGGGGTACTACCGCGCCGTATCCTGTGCGCCGACCCTCTCCCGGAGCCCGGATGACATCTCCCGACGACGCCGTTCCCGCTCGCGCTTCACCGGGGTGGCGGGCCGGCTCGAGCCGGGGTGTCGCACAGGGCGGCGGCCGTGGGCGGGCGCGACCATAGCCCTGGTGCCGAGATGCCCGTCGCATGCGGTGATGCGGCAGTGCGAGTCCGCGAAGGCGGACTTCGGGCCGTTGTTGCCGCGGATTTATCCGCCCGTCTCCGCCCGTTCCCCCGGCACCTCGGCAGCCTGCAATCCCTGGCCGGGGCCCCGCGGCCGGTTTCTTCCATCTGTCCCGCCTCGTCTCTACATTCCTGACGTCCCGCGGCCGCGGGATGCGTCCCACGCCCGCCTCCGCCCACCGTGAGCGACTCCACCGAGATGGCGGCCCGCCCCGCCCCGGCGCACCACGGCCTTCCCTCGCCGCGCGGCAACTCCGTGGCGGTGCGGACGCTGGTGCGCGCCGCCGAGCGGGCGATGGAGCGCTCGACCGACGCGGCGCAGGTGCGCGGCAACACCGCCCGCCTGCTGGTGGACGGCACCGCCGCCTTCCCCGCCTGGCTCCACGCCATCGAGTCCGCGCGCGACTGGGTCCACATCGAGAACTACATCTTCCGCGACGACCGCACCGGCTGCCTCTTCCGCGACGCGCTCTGCGAGCGGGCGCGCCAGGGCGTGCGCGTGCGCGTGCTCTACGACTGGCTGGGGTGCTGGGCCACGCCGCGCCGCTACTTCCGCCCCTTCCGCGACGCCGGGGTGGAGGCGCGCGCCTTCTCGCCGCCGCGGCCCATCAACCCGCTGGGGTTCCTGCGCCGCGACCACCGCAAGGTGATCGCCGTGGACGGGCACTACGCGTCGGTGGGGGGGATGTGCATCGGCGACGAGTGGGCGGGCGACCCCGGCGCCGGCATCCCGGCGTGGCGCGACACGGGCGCCGAGTTCCGCGGCCCGGTGGCGGCCGTGCTGGACCGGGCCTTCTCGCGCACCTGGGCGCTGGCCGGCGCGCCGCTCCCCCCCGACGAGATCCCCGGCCCCGCGGGCGAGCGCCCCGTGGGCGACGTGTCGGTGCGGGTGGTGGAGGGGGTGCCCGCCAAGTCCCGCATCTACCGCCTCTCGCAGTTCCTCACCCTGGCGGTGGAGGAGCGGCTCTGGATCACCGACCCCTACTTCCTGGTTCCCCCCGCCATGGCCGAGGCGCTCTCGGCCGCGGCGCGCGACGGGGTGGACGTGCGGGTGCTCCTCCCGGCGTACAACAACTGGCCGATCGTCGGAGGGATGTCGCGCGCCGGGTACCGGCCGCTGCTGCAGGCCGGGGTGCGGATCTTCGAGTGGGAGGGCCCGATGATCCACGCCAAGACGGCGGTGGCCGACGGGCTCTGGTCGCGGGTGGGCTCGAGCAACCAGAACCTGGCGTCGCTGCTGGGCAACTGGGAGCTCGACGTGGCGGTGACCGACCGCCACTTCGCCGCGGAGATGGAGGCGCTGTTCGAGGCGGACCTGGCGAGCGCGGTGGAGGTGCGGCTGCTGCACTCGCACGTCTCCGGGCAGCTCTACCGCGAGCGCCGCGCGGTGGAACGGGTGGTGGTGGAGGACCCCGAGGACGGGCAGAAGCCCGGGCGCCAGAAGGCGCGCGAGGCGCGCCAGCGCTCCTACCGCGCCACCGGGGGTGCGCGGCTGCTGGGGCGCCTCGCGCGCGCGGCCACGGTGCTGGCCCGCGCCCTGATCGGCGAGCGCCTGATCGGCCGCGAAGACGTGGGGTGGATCGCGGTGGTGGCGGGGCTCCTCTTCGCCTGTGCCACCCTGGGGTTCTTCTATCCGAAGTGGGTGGCGTGGCCCGTCGCCCTCCTCTTCCTCTGGCTGGGCCTCGGCGCGGTCAGCCGGCTCATCACCCGCCGCGAGTGACGCGATCTCACGCAGAGACGCAGAGAGGAACCGAGAGAACGGCAGCGTCTCTCGGTTCCTCTGCGTCTCTGCGTCAAATGCCGTTACGGGGCCGGCGGCGTCGCCAGGTTCCGCGGGATCACGTAGTAGTTCTCGTCCACCCGGAAGTCGGCGGGGCTCGCCAGCCGCACCGTGGCCGTCTGCCACTGCGTGGTGGGGCGGAGGGTGGTGAAGCCCGTGCCCGAGAGCCGTACCTTCACCGGCATGTCGAAGCCGGGGACCACGTCGGCCCAGCGGTAGCGCAGGGTGGAGCCCTGCAGCTGGTACTCCAGCACCGGGATCTTGGTGGTCGTCAGGTACTGCTCGAACACCTTCGACAGGTCGATCCCCGCCTGCCGGCTGATGTAGTCCGTCACCTGCCGCCCGGTGACCGTCTGGTGGCGGAAGGTCTGGTTCAGCCCGCGCAGGATCCCCCGCCACTTCTCGTCGTCGCCGATGATCTGGCGGATGGTGTGGAGCATGTTCCCGCCCTTGTAGTACATGTCGCCCGAGCCCTCGGCGTTCACGCCGTAGGGGGCGACGATGGGGCGGTCGTTCTGCACGTTGGCGCGGGTGCCGATCACGTAGCGGGCGCCGGCCTCCTTCCCCTGCTGGCACTCGGTGTAGAGGCTCTCGGAGTAGTTGGTGAACCCCTCGTGCACCCACATGTCGGCCAGGTCCCTGGTGGTGATGTTGTTGCCGAACCACTCGTGGCCGCTCTCGTGCACGATGATGAAGTCCCACCGCAGCCCCAGCCCGGTGTGCGACAGGTCGCGCCCCAGGTACCCCTGCAGGTAGCGGTTGCCGTACGCCACCGCGCTCTGGTGCTCCATCCCCAGGTGCGGCGCCTCCACCAGCTTGTAGCCGTCCCTGTACCAGGGATAGGGGCCGAACCAGTGCTCGAAGCAGGCGAGCATCGGCTTGGCCTGCTGGAACTGCCGCCGCGCCGCCTCCAGGTGGTAGGCGAGCGGCCAGAAGTCGAGCGTGAGCTCGCCTCCCTCGCCGTGGTAGACGTCGCTGAAGTGCGCGTAGGTCCCCGCGTTCACCGCCACGTCGTAGTTGTTGATGGGGTTGGCGACGAACCACTCGTAGGTGGTGGTGCCGTCGCCGTTGTGCGTGGTGCTGCGCAGCCGCCCGTTCGACACGTCCACCATGGGGTCGGGAACGGTGATGGCGATGCGCTGGCTGTCGGGCTCGTCGGCCTGCGTGTCCTTGTTGGGCCACCAGGCGCTGGCCCCCGCCGCTCCCTGCACGGCGGTGGCGATGAAGGGGTGCCCCACGCTGTCGGCCTTCCAGGCGAACCCGCCGTCCCAGGGCGGGTTGCGCGCCGACTGCGGCTTGCCGTGGAACCAGACCGTGACCGTCTTCCGCTCCCCCACCCGCTGCGGGGGGAGGGATACGAAGAAGGCGTTGCCGTCGCGGCGGAACTGCACGCGCCGCCCGTCCTGCACCATGCTGTCGGCCACCAGCGGCAGCTTCAGGTCGACCTGCATCTCCCGCGCGGGCTGCAGCACCCGGTAGGTGATGCCGGTGCGGCCGCTGATGCTGCTGTCGGCGGGGTTGATGCGCACGTGCAGGTCGTAGAAGGCCACGTCCCACCACACCCGCCCGGGGCCGATGGAGCCGCGCAGGGTGTCGGCGCGGGTGAAGACGCCGTCCTGCGCCGCCGCCGTGGCGGGGAGGAGGAGGCACGCCAGGAGGGCGATTCTTCGCATGGAATGGATGCTGGCTGAGGGACGTTCCGGTGCCGGGCCCCGGCAACCTGCGCGGCGATCCGGTCGCGCGCAACCGCCGGGAAAACGGAGAGAACTGCTATCCGTTTCTCCGCTCCGTTGTTCCTCCCGCGGTCCCGCGCGAGGCCCGATCCATGGGAGCCCGGGAACACCCGTATGTTTCTTCGCCCTCCCTTCGGTTGCATAAAGCTATGCTGGTTATTAACTTGGAGATCATCGCCCCAATTCTCCCGGCTCGTTTCGCAGGTCAATCCGGAGGTAGGATGCGCTTCAGGACGGCGTTCCCGCTCGCCCTGCTCGTCGGCGGCTCCATAGGCACCTCGCTGGCCCTGGGCGGGATCGACCCGCACCGGGACCGCGCGGGCGAGCCCGTGGGGCTGATGGGCGGGGGGCTGATCAGCGAAGCCGCCGCCGCGACCGCCGCCCGCTGGGACATCCCGGTGGTGCGCAACGACGCGGTGGAGCACTTCGTGGGGCTCTTCAGCGGGCGCCGCAGCGAGGTGATGGCCGACTACCTCAAGCGCTCCGGGCGCTACGAGGGGATGATCCGCCAGAAGCTGCGCAAGGCGGGGATGCCGGAAGACCTGGTGTACCTCTCGATGATCGAGAGCGGCTTCAACCCCAACGCGCGCTCGCGGGTGAACGCCGTGGGCCTCTGGCAGTTCATGGCGCCCACCGCGCGCGGCTACGGCCTGCGGGTGGACGGCTACGTGGACGAGCGCCGCGACCCCGAGAAGAGCACCGACGCCGCGCTGCGCTACCTGCGCGACCTGCACGACCAGCTCGGCTCCTGGTACCTCGCCGCCGCGGCCTACAACGGCGGCGACGGGCGGGTGAGCCGGGCGCTGATGGCCGAGACCGGCCGCTCCCGCGGGAAGACCGAGGCCGACTTCTGGCGCATCCGCCACCGCCTGCCGCGCGAGACGCGCGAGTACGTGCCGCTGATGCTGGCCGCCGCGGTGGTGGGGAAGGAGCCGGAGAAGTACGGCCTGGGCGACGTCGCGCGCTGGATGCCGGTGGAGACCGACACCGTGTCGGTGCCGGGGGGGATGGACCTGGGGGTGGTGGCGAAGGCCGCCGGGGTGAGCGAGCGCGAGGTCACGCGCCTCAACTCGCACCTGGTGCGGAAGATGACCCCGCCGGGGGAGAAGCCCTTCCCGGTCTCCATCCCCGAGGGGCACGGCGAGCGCTTCGCCGCCGAGTTCCCGGCGCTGCGCGACGAGGCCCTGGCCCGCGCCGCGGAGCGCCGCGCCGAAGAGGCGGCCGAGGCGCGCGTCCGCGAGGCCGAGGAGCGCGCCGCCGAGCACCGCGCCGCCGTCCGCCGCGCCGCGGCCCGCCGGACCCACGCCTCCGCCTCGCGCGCGCGCCACCCGGTGGCAGCGTCCGCCCGCGCCCGCGCGGCGGCGAACCTCCGCGCCACCGCCCGCCGCCGCGCCGCCATCCGCGCCCGTGCCGCCGAGCGGGCCGCCGCGCGACGCCGACACCATCGATAGACCCGGTAAACCAGAGCGTCTCACGCTGAGACGCAGAGCCGCGGAGAGGGCGCCATGCCCCTCCGCGGCTTCTTTGCGTCTTACCCTGATGCAATCGTTTTACTCTGGCGCTCGCGCCCGCTCGCGCCTATGTGTGTAGTATCCCGCCGCACCGCCCGCCCGCTGGCGCACGCCATGCCCCGCTCGCCCGAGAACCTCGAGATCCTCAACGAGATCGCGCGCATCGCGACGATGGACCTGGAGCTGCGCCCCATGCTCCAGCGCATCACCGACGCGCTCGCGCGCACCTTCGGCTGGGAGTTCGTGGCCTGCGTCTTCATCGACGCCGCCCGCGAGCGCTTCGTCTGCGAGGCGCTCTCCACCACCGTGCCGACCGACGTGCACCCGGGGTACAGCCGCGCGCTGGGAAGCGGCGTGGTGGGCGAGGTGGCCCTCACCAGCCGTCCCATCCTCCTCGACGACGTGCGCACCTTCCCGAACTACGTCGACACGCTGCGGGGCGCGCTGTCGGAGTTGTGCGTCCCCGTGCTGCACCAGGGGGAGACCGTCGCCATCCTGAACCTTGAGAGCACGCGCCCCGCCGCCTTCCACGGGCTCCTCCCACTACTGCAGACGGTGGCGGAGCAGGTGGCCGGCGCCATCGCCAGCGCGCGGCTGCACGCCGAGCTCACGCGCCGCGCGGGGCTGCTGGAGATGGTGGGCGCGCTGGGGCGCGTCGCCACCGACGCGGGCGAGCTGGGGCTGCTGCTGGACCGCGTGGTCGGCTACGTCCACCAGCGCTTTCCCCTCCTGCTCGCGGCCATCCTGCTGGTCGACGGACAGGAGTTCGGGCAGACGGCGTTCGCGGGCGAGCTGGTTCCCGAGGCGCGGCACGGGCGGCGCTGGCCGGTCACCTCCGGCATCGTCGGGCGCGCCATCCGCACCGGCCAGACGCAGCTGGTGGCGGACGTGCGCACCGATCCCGACTACCTGGGGGTGAACGCGGCCACCGTGGCCGAGCTGGTGGTGCCGATCCGCTGGGGGGGCGGGATTCTGGGGGTGCTGAACCTGGAGGCCGACAGCGCGCAGGTGTTCACCCCCGAGCACCAGACGGTCTTCCACACCTTCGCCGACCAGGTGGCCGGGGCCATCCGCATGGCCAGCATCAACCAGGAGCTGGAGGAGGCCAACGACCGGCTGCGCGAGGCCAACCACCGCCTGGAGCGCCTCTCGCAGCTCGACGCCCTCACCGGCATCGCCAACCGCCGCGCCTTCGACGACGCGCTGGCGCACGAGTGGCGCCGCTGCGGCCGCGCCGGGTGCCCGCTGGCGCTGGTGATGATCGACATCGACTGGTTCAAGGCCTACAACGACCACTACGGGCACCAGAAGGGCGACCGCTGCCTGCGGGCCATCGCGCGCGCCCTGCAGGAGAGCGTGAACCGCGCGGGCGACTTCGTGGCGCGCTACGGCGGCGAGGAGTTCGCCCTCCTCCTCCCCGGCCTGGACGCGGAGCACGCGGCCGCCTTCGCCGAGTCGGCGCGGGCGCGCATCGAGGCGCTCGCCCGGCCGCACCCCACCAGCCCCGGGGTGCCGGTGGTGACCATCAGCGCCGGCGTCGCCAGCCGCATCCCGCGGAAGAACGCCGCCCCCCGCGCCCTGCTCGAGGCTGCCGACCGCGCGCTGTATGCGGCCAAGCGCGGGGGGCGGAACCGGGTCGCCTCGTCCGCGGTGGAGCCCCTCACCCGAAAAAACATGTGAGACAAACCGCCGTCTCACATGTTTTTTCGACCTCTCCCAAACAGCATGGGAGAGGTGACGGCAACGACGACGGAAACCACGGCCGCGAGCGAAGCGAGCCTTTCGTTCACCCTCTCCCGGGGTTGGGAGAGGGTCGGTTCGGGCGGACACACCGAGCTTTCGGCCGCACCGAAGCCGGGTCCGCCCGAACCGGGGTGAGGGGCCGGACGCCTCGGCCGCGCGCCAGGGCCTGATCCGCCTCGGGATCCGGCCTGGGTTCGTCCGCGTCCTGTCGCCATCGACCCGCCCGCGATACTTTCTCCGCGATCGAGCCCAGCACCCTCGCGCCCCGCCGTCCGTGCCGCACACCCGTCCCTCGCGCGTGCTCCTGGTGTTCCTGGACGGCGTCGGGATCGGGCCGGCGGACCCGGTGCGGAACCCCTTCCTCCGCGCGCGGCTGCCGGTCCTGCGGCGGCTGCTGGGGGGACGGCTCCCGGTGGCGGACGCGCTGGACGCGGCGGGGCGGATCGAGTCGGCCGAAGCGGTGCTGGTGGCGGCGGACGCGACGCTCGGGGTGGCGGGGGTGCCGCAGAGCGGGACGGGGCAGACGTCGCTGCTCACGGGGCGCAACGCGGCGGCGGAATACGGCCGCCACTTCGGCCCCTGGGTGCCGACGGGGCTGCGCGCCCTGCTGGCCGCCGAGAACCTGCTCAGCCGGGCCGTCGCGTCCGGGGGCAGGGCGGCGTTCGCCAACGCCTACCCGCTGGCGTCGATCGACGCGGACCCGCGCATCTTCCGGCGCCCGGCGGCGCCGCCGCTGGCAGCGCAGGCCGCCGGGGTGCTGGTGCGCGGCCTGCCGGAGCTGGCGCGGGGCGAGGCGGTAGCGTCGTCGATCACCAACGAGCGCTGGCGCGAGCGGCTGGGCGACGGGCTGCCCGACGTCGACGCGGCCGAGGCCGGGCGAAGGCTGGCGCGGATCGCCGCGGGGGCCGAGGTGACGCTCTTCGCGCACTACGACACCGACTACGCCGGCCACCGCGGCGGGATGGACGGTGCGGTCGCCGCGCTGGAGCGGGTGGACGCCTTTCTCGGCGGCATCGTGGAGGCGCTCCCGGCGGACGCGCTGCTGGCGGTGGGGAGCGACCACGGCAACGTGGAGGAGGTGGGCGGAGGTCACACCCTGAACCCGGTGCCGGTGCTGCTGGCGGGGGCGGGGCGCGAAGAGGCGGCGGCAGGAGTGCGCGACATCGCGGGCGTGGTGCCCGCGCTCGCGCGGACGCTAGGGCTGGAGCGATGAACGAGCGCGACGACGAGGTCCCCGGGATCTACCAGGAGCTCGACGCCATCACCCGCGACGAGGCCGAGGCGCTCTTCGCCGCCGGCGGGCGCGAGGTGGGCTTCGTGCTGCTGCGCCTGGCGCTGCACTGCGACGACTGGGAGTACGTGGAGCGCCGCTGCCTGGACTTCGCCCGCCACCCCGACGCCTGGGTGCGCCGCAACGCCGCCACCGCCATCGGCCACCTTGCCCGCATCCACGGGCGCCTGCACGTGGACCGGGTGATGCCCGCGCTGATGACCCTCTGGGCCGACCCCCAGGTCAACGGCTGGGCCGACGACGCGCTCGACGACCTGGAGGTCTTCCTCAACGTCAAGCGCGGCGGCTGGGCGCACTGACATGACGGGGAAGTGCCAAGTGCCAAGTGGCTTGCGCGGCGCTTTTTGAAAGATCACGCCCCTCGAAAGACGTCATCCTGAGGCCGGCTACGCTGACGCATCGGTGATCGATTTCTCTGCAGGCCGAAGGATCTATCGCCGACGGAGCAACCCGCTCTCCTGACCGTGCAGCACTCCTCGTCGCGTGACGCTGCGATCCTGATCCGGTGCCTTTCCGCGGCCAATCGTTCGTTCGGCTATAGATCCTTCGGCCTGCCAAGTTTTTCGCAATCGAGGATTGCAGAGCGACCGGCCTCAGGATGACGTCGCGGGGGGTTATGCAGGATGCACGAACTCAATTGCCGAATTCAGTGTCAGGATGACGTCCGTCAGGGGTCGGAATCCCCCCGATTCCAGAGCCTGTCGCGGTTGAAGTCCGCGCAGGCGGACTGTGCGCCGTTGTAGCGGCGGCTTCAGCCGCCTCGTTCGAAATCGATCCGCGCTTCGCGACATTTGGCATATCTTCGTTCGGCGCATATCTTTCGCGGTACCCCCCCGTACGAACCTACAGGCGAAATCCCGCCACATGCTGTTCTCCCTCGACGACCGGCAGCGACGCGAGCTCTGGGGCCTGGGCCTCCTTTCGCTCGCCCTGCTGCTCGCCCTGAGCCTCTTCCCCCTCGACTGGTTCGCGGCCGGGGCGCGCTTTCCCTCGCACAACGTGGTCGGCCCGCTCGGCGGGTGGCTGCGCGCCACGCTGGTGGCGGGGATGGGGCTCGGCTCGCTCGCCATCCCCCTCCTGCTCGGGCTCTGGGGGCTGGTCGCCTTCGACAAGCTCCATCCGCAGCCCGCGCTCCGCTGGTCGCTGCTGGTCGGAGGCGTCGCCATCATCGGCCCCGCGGCGGTCGCGGTGCTGGGGACGCCGGACCCGGCCTCGGCGGTCACCGGGAAGGGGGGCGCGGCGCTGGGCGGCGCGCTGGCGGGGGCGATGGGGACGGTGGGCGCCACCATCCTCCTCGCCTTCCTCTTCGCCGCGCTGTGCGTGGCGACCATCGGCTGGAACCCGCTGCGCAGCGCCATCCGCGGTGGCCGCGTGGCGGTCGACCACACCCGCCGCGCCGCCGCCGCCATCCCCGTCCCCAGCATCTCCAGGCTCCGCCGCGCCCCCGCGGACGAAGAGGACGAGGAGGAGGGCGTCGAGGGCGAGCCGTTCGACGCGGAGCTGGACGACGACGAGGAGTGGATGGACGGGCTGAGCGACGAGGACGAGCCCGTGCTCGTCAGCGCCCGCGCGCCCGCGCTCCCCGCCCTCGATCCCGACGCCACCATCCCCTCCCCCGGCCCCGCCCGGGCGAAGCGGGGGAAGACGGCGGCGGAGTCGCACGACGAGCAGCTGCCCGAGGGGGGCGACCCCACCAGCACCGACCTCCCCTCCACCGAGATGCTCACCCCGGCGCCGCCGCGCGACGAGGCCAAGAGCCGCGCGGACCTGGAGAAGCTGGGGCAGGTGGTGATCGAGAAGCTCGCCACCTTCAAGATCGACGGGCGGGTGGTGGGGATGACCACGGGGCCGGTGGTCACGCAGTTCGAGGTGGAGCCGGCGCCGGGGGTGAAGGTGGCCCGCATCGCCAGCCTCGACGCGGACCTGGCGCTGGCGCTGCGCGCGCCCTCCGTCCGCATCGTGGCCCCCATCCCGGGGAAGGGCGCCGTCGGCGTGGAGGTGCCGAACCCCGCGCCGGAGATGGTCTACTTCCGCGAGGTCATCGACGCGCCTCAGTTCCGCTCCAGCAAGGCGCTGCTCCCGCTCGCGCTCGGCAAGGACATCTCCGGCAAGCCGCTGGTGGCCGACCTGGCGCGGATGCCGCACCTGCTGATCGCCGGCGCCACCGGCTCGGGGAAGTCGGTGTGCGTGAACACCATCATCACCTCGCTGATCTTCCGCCACACGCCGCAGTCGCTCCGGTTCCTGATGGTGGATCCGAAGATGGTGGAGCTCAGCATGTACAACGACCTCCCCCACCTCCGGCACCCCGTCGTCACCGACAACGGCGACGCGGCGGCGGTGCTCAAGTGGGCGGTGATCGAGATGGAGCGGCGCTACCAGCTCCTCTCCGCCAACGGCGTCCGCAACCTCCTCGACTTCAACACCCGCGTGGACTCCGGCCAGCTGATGCGCTCGCCCGACTCCGACGGCGAGGAGGGCGACCCCGACCGCTGGGTGTACCGGGGCGGGCGGCTGCCCTACATCGTGGTGATCATCGACGAGCTGGCGGACCTGATGATGACCGTGCAGGGCGAGGTGGAGAAGCCGCTGGCGCTGCTGGCGCAGAAGGCGCGGGCGATCGGCATCCACCTGATCCTGGCCACGCAGCGGCCCTCGGTGAACGTGATCACCGGGCTGATCAAGGCGAACTTCCCCAGCCGCATCGCCTTCCGCGTCTCCAGCAAGGTCGACTCGCGCACCATCCTCGACCAGAACGGCGCCGACAGCCTCCTCGGCAACGGCGACATGCTGCTGATGCCGCCGGCCACGAACGACCCCGTGCGCGTGCAGGGCGCCTACCTGTCGACGGAAGACACGGAGCGGCTGATGGCCTGGTACCGCGAGCAGCGCCGGCTGCGCGACGAGGCCATCGACGCCGCGGGGATGGACGCCTCGGCGCCGCGCGAGGAAGACATCCTGGAGGTGGTGCGGGCGCACGAGGGCGAGGGCGACGAGCTGGAGGCGGGCGACGACCCGGCGGACCGCGACAAGCTCTTCCGCGAGGCGGCGCTGCTCTGCATCCAGCACCAGGGCGGGAGCACGTCGCTGCTGCAGCGCCGCCTGCGCATCGGCTACGGCCGCGCGGCGCGCGTCATCGACCAGCTGCACGCGGCCGGCGTCCTCGGCCCCCCCGACGGCTCCAAGCCCCGCGACGTCCTGGTCGACATCATCGGCCTCGACCAGCTCGCGCCGGACGACTGAGGGGACGCGGATGACGGCCGCGGGTGCGCGCCGGGGTCGTGGAATAGGCGAATGAATTCGCCGCTACAACGGCACACAGTCCGCCTTCGCGGACACCAACGACGCAGCCCGAGCGCACGCGCAGTCGACGCCAACGTATGAGCGACCCAGACGAGATCACGCTGTTGCGTCTTCACCCGCGTCCATCGGAAGCTGTCGCGCTGACAATTCCCACGGATACGCTGGCCGTGATCCGCGAGGTCGCCGAAACGCGCGACAGGTCGCCCGAGGCGCTGATGAAGCTGTACATCGGCCATGGGCTGCGGCAGGACCTGGCCCGCCTCGCCAGCGAGAATGACACGCGGCATCCAAACGCCACGACTCGTCGAGCGCTGGAGGATGCGCAGGCGCGCGATCGATTGACGAGCTTCGCAAGCCCCGACGAGTTGTTCGAGGATCTGGGCATCTGATCCTGGTCCCCAATCCGTAAATTTCACGGGGTAGGTCAAGTGAAATGTCTCCTCGCCTGCTTCGGCCTCGCCGTGCTCCTCGCGGCGACCACATCAGGCCAACAGCGGACCGCGTGCGATCCGTCGTATCCCGACTTCTGCATTCCGCCCCCGCCACCGGACCTGGACTGCAAGGACGTGCATGGCAAGAAGCCTTTTCGCGTGCGGGGTTCCGATCCACATCGCTTCGACCGCGACGGAGACGGGTGGGCGTGCGAGCCGCGTCCAAGGCGCCACTGAGGTCGCCATTACCCGTCCATCATCCCGCATCCGCTGACCTCACCGCCTCTACCCACTGATTATCCATGCCCGATCCTGTCTTCACCCGCCCCGGCCTCACCCCGGCCACACTGAAACTCGTGCGGTACGCGATGCTGGTGCCCGTGCTGCTCTTCGGCGCGGTCGCGTACTACCAGCCGGCGCAGCGAGGGCCTGGCGACGAGGGCGCCGACGTGTCGATGCTGCGGTGGGTGGGCCTGGGGCTGTGCGCGGCGGTGATCGTCGGCATCTCCGTCATCCGCGGGGTGCGCGAGCGCGCGGACGTGGCCGCGCGGCCGACCTACGGGATGATCGGCACCGCGCTGGCCGAGGGGGCGGCGCTGTTCGGCGCCGTGATCATGTTCCTGGGCGGCGACATGGTCGTCTACGCGCTCGGCGTGGTGCTCCTCCTCGCGACCTGGACGCTTCTCCCCGCCGACTCCGAGTCGGAATGACCGCGCTTCGCCGGGAGCCGCTCCCTCCGCCGGATTCCGTCGTCCTCCGCCCGAACGTGGCGCCCGAGGACTGGCGCGATGCCCTGCTGACGTTCGCGGCCGGGCTCCCCCTCATGCTGGTGATGGCGCTCTTCGTCGCCGCGGCGGCCGCCATCGGCTACGCCGGCACACGCGACGTGGGCGTCGCGCGGTTCGCGGCATTGGCGGCATTGTTGTGGGCGGTGCTGGACGTCTCGCTGATGGGGGTGCGGTGGCTGCGGGTCGACGCCGGCGGGCTCAAGTTCGGACGCCGGCGAGGAACGCCACGCTCGCTGCCCTGGGCCGAGGTGCTCAGCGTGGAGCCGGCGCCCCGCCGCGAGGTGGTGGTGCGCGGCTGGCTCTGGCCGCCGCTCGCCCGCCGCGAGCCGACCGGCTCGCTCTCGTCGTTCGGCCACTACCGCATCGAGTACCGCGGCGGCACCTGCTACTTTCCGCCCGTGGACGCCGTCGCGTTCCGGGACGCCATCCACCACTGGCGTCCGGATCTCCTCCAGTCGGAGGCGGGACTCTGAGCGCCCCGCCGGTGGGTTCGGACGGGGCCGATCCGGGCGAAGCCGTGGGGCCCGGCGCCGCGCGCCCAGGCCTGGCGCGCAGGCTCGGGGCGTTCGACGCGACGATGATCGTGATGGGCGGCATCGTCGGGTCGGGGATCTTCGTCAATCCGCACGTGGTGGCGGAGCGGGTGCACACGCCGCTGCTGATCGTGGGGGCCTGGGTCGTCGGCGGGGCGATCGCCCTGGCCGGCGCCTTCGTGTACGCGGAGCTCGCGTCGCGCCGGCCGGGGCTGGGCGGGCAGTACGCCTACCTGCGCGACGCCTTCCACCCCGCCGTGGCCTTCGTCTACGGCTGGGCGCTGCTGCTGGTGATCCAGACGGGGGGGATGGCCGCCGTGGCCGTCACCTTCGCGCGCTACTTCCGCGAGGTCACGCACGTGCCGCTGGGCGAGCCCGTGGTGGCCGCGCTGGCGCTCGGGGTGCTGGTGGCCGTCAACTGCCTGGGCGTGCGCGCCGGGAGCAGCGTGCAGAGCGCCTTCATGGTGCTCAAGATCGTGGCGATCACCGCGCTGGTGGGGGCGGGGCTCTTCTTCGCCGGGCGGCCGGCGGGGCCCGCGACGGCCGCGGCCGCGGCGGGCGGGCGCGACACGCTCCTCTCCTTCGGCGCGGCGATGACGCCGGTGATGTTCGCCTACGGCGGGTGGCAGACGGCCAGCTTCGTCGCCGCCGAGATGCGCGACCCGCGGCGCGACCTGGCGCGCGGGCTGCTGCTGGGCGTGCTGGGGGTGATCGCCCTCTACGTGGCGGTGAACGTGGCCTGCGTGCTGGCGCTGGGCCCGGCCGGGCTGGCGGCGAGCGGCGCGCCCGCGTCGGCGGTGATGCGCGCGGCGTTCGGCGGGCCGGGCGCGAGCCTGATCGCCGTCGGCATCGCCATCTCCACCTTCGGCTTCCTGAGCCAGGGGATGCTCACCGCGCCCCGCGTCTACTTCGCCATGGCCGAAGACGGGCTCTTCTTCCGCGCGGTGGCCTGGGTCGATCCCCGCACCCGCGTGCCCGTGGTCGCCATCGCGCTGCAGGGGGCGCTGGCGCTGCTGATCGCGCTCAGCGGCACCTACGAGCAGATCCTCAACTACGTCACCTCGGTCGATTTCATCTTCTTCGGCCTCACCGCCTGCACGGTGTTCGTCTTCCGGCGCGGGGCGGGGGATGGCGACGAGGGCGGATCGCGCATCCCCGGCCACCCGGTGACGACGGCGCTCTTCGCGGCCGCCTGCGCCGCGATCGTGGCCGCCACCGTCTGGAACTACCCCGCCAACAGCGCCATCGGCCTGGCGATCATGCTCGCGGGGCTCCCCGCGTACCTGCTGTGGAGCCGCTCCGCGCGGCACCGGGCGCGGAACGGGTGATCCTACGACAGGCGGTTGGAAACCGCGGCAACAACGGCCCGAAGTCCGCCTTCGCGGACTCCCTTGTCGATCTCCGCGCACGGCCTTGGGCCGCCGGATGTCCCAGGTCGAGGCTTCCTAGCCTTTGAAGGCGCTTCGGCGCTCCCGTTGCCAGGTGACCGCACGAATGCCGTCCAGGGAGTCCGCGAAGGCGGACTTCGGGCATTTGTTGCCGCGAATTCCATTCGCCCCAGGATCTCTGAATGCACAGCCAGTCTGCGGAAGTAGGATGACCCCGATGGCCGAGGCGGAACGGGAGTTCGGCTCCGAGTACCTGCGCTGGGCGAAGACCCACCCCGCGGCGCGGTACGACCTCACCTCCAGCGGCGTGCCGTTCTTCAGGCTGTCGGAGCTGCCGGTGGCGCTGGAGGAGCTGGAGCTGAGCGGGTCCGGGGGATACGGACATGACCCGCTGCTGCGGGCGATCGCCGCGCGCTACCGGGTGCCGCGCGACTGCGTGGTGAGCGCGATGGGGACGTCGATGGCGAACCACCTGGTCTACGCCGCCCTGCTCCAGCCCGGCGACGAGGTGCTGATCGAGCACCCGGCCTACGATCCGCTCCCGGCGCTCGCACGCCAGCTCGGCATCACCATCCGCCGCTTCGCCCGCCGCGCGGAGGACGGGTTCCGCATCGACCCCGACGAGGTGGCGCAGGGCATCACGCCGAAGACGCGGCTGATCGCCCTCACCAACCTGCACAACCCGAGCGGCGCGCTGACGGACGACGACACGCTCCGCCGCGTGGGCGAGATCGCGCGCGAGGCGGGTGCGCGCGTGCTGGTGGACGAGGTGTACCTGGACGCGCTCTTCGAGCCGGAGCCGCGCACGTCGTTCCACCTGGGGGAGACGTTCGTCGTCACCAGCAGCCTGACCAAGGTCTACGGGCTGAACGGGCTGCGCTGCGGATGGGTGTTCGCCGAGCCGGCGCTGGCGGAGCGGATGTGGCGGCTGACGGAGCTCTTCCTCGGCCACGGCGCCATGGCGGCCGAGTTGCTGAGCCTGAAGGCGCTGGAGAACCTGGGCGCCATCGCCGCGCGGTCGCGGGCGCTGCTGGAGACGAACCGCGACGCGCTGAACGCCTTCTACCGCACCCGCGGCGACCTGGAGTGGACGGAGCACCGCTTCGGCACCGTCTCCTTCCCGCGCCTGCGCGAGGGGACGGCGGCGCCGCTCTGCCGGCTCCTCCAGGAGAGGTACGACACGGCGGTGGTGGACGGCGCCTTCTTCGAGATGCCGGAGCACTTCCGCATCGCCCTCGGCACCGATCCGCAGACGTTCGCGGAGGGACTGCGCCGCCTGGGGCTCGCGCTGGATGACCTGGCCCCGTCCTGACGGGGCATCTACGGATTCGTCTCACGTAGAGGCGCAGAGACACTGAAAGCAATCCGCTCCAGCCCGATGATCCTCGCGCGTGCGGCGGCGGTGGTGATGGCGGCCGGTATCGCGGGGTGTGCGCCGCCGCGGGGCCCGGCTCCGCTTGCTGACCAGGGCTACTTCACGGGCGCCGACTCGGTGCGGCTGTTCTATCGCGCCTACGGCCGCGGTGGCGACACGGTGGTGGTGGTGCACGGGTTCCAGGGGAACGCGCAGGGCTACCTGGCCGCCGACCTCCTCCCGCTCGCCCGCGGCCGCACGCTGCTGTTCTACGACCAGCGCGGCGGCGGGCGCTCGCAGGAGGTGACGGACACGGCGCTGCTGGGGATCGAGAGCCACGTGCGCGACCTCGAAGCGCTGCGCCGCCACTTCGGCTTTCGGCGGATGCTGCTGCTGGGGCACTCGGGCGGTGCGGCCGTGGCGGCGCGGTACGCGCTGGAGCACCCGGACGGCGTCGCCCGCATGCTCCTGGTGGCGACGCCGCCGCCCGTCCGCGCCCCGTACGCCGGGGAGGCGTCGCGGAGCTTCGCGGCCCGGCTCGACAGCGCCACGTGGCGGCGGCTCGCGGCGCTGCAGGCCACGCTCCCCACCGCGCCCGACCCGCTGCGCGTCTGCCGCGAGATCGCCGAAACCGTGCTGCCGCGCGCCTACTTCGCGGACTCCGCCGCGTACCGGCGGATGCGCGGCGACTTCTGCGCGCAGCCGCCGGACCGGCTGCGGACGCAGCCCGCGCGTCTCGCCGCCTTCCAGCGGACGCTGCCGGACGACTGGCGCCCCGGGCTGCGCGGCATCGCCATACCCGTGCTGCTGATCCACGGCGCGCACGACGCGATCCCCATCGCGGCGTCGCGCGCGTGGGCGGCATCGCTGCCGGACGCGCGGCTGCTGGTGCTCCCGGCCGCGGACCATCTCCCGTGGATCGAGCAGCCCGCGCGCTTCTTCCGGGCGGCGGACCGGTTCCTTCAGGGCAATTGGCCGACGGGCACGGAGCCGCCCTGACGCCGCGCGCGTCGCCACCCGGCCAGCGTGAGCACCGCCATCCATCCCGCGACGATCAGCAGGCCGTACATCTCGCGCCCCTCCTCCACCCGCACGTCCTTCATCTCCCACGCCTCGACCATCTCGCCCCATCCCACGCGCCCGAAGACGTGCGGCGCCAGGGTGGCGGCCCACGCGAGCGCCACCAGCCCCACCGCCATCGGCAGCCAGCGGGGAAGGCGATGGAGGACGGCGAGCACGCACGCCGCGGCGGCGGCGAGGTAGATCGCCATCCAGCGCAGCGGGTCGGGGTCGTTGTACTGCACCGCGGCGGCGAAGACGAACAGCAGCGCCATCACCACGTTCGCTGCGCGGAAGACCGTTGACGGGCGGTGGTTGGCTGGATCGGTCAGGGTGCCTCCTTTCGGCAGGTGCGAGCCCGGATCAGCTTCGATCGATGGCGGCGCCGTGGCAAGGGCCGGCTCACGGCACGATTGGGCCGGGTGGTCCCATCACCCTTGCGCCGATGACCGGTGACGTGCTGTATCCTGCTCGACGCCACCCTCCATCCCCTGCTCCCGATCCTGCCGATGAAACGACTCTCCGCCCTCGCTACAGCCGCCATGCTGGCCCTCGTGACCGCGCCGGCCCGCGCGCAGCAGCCGACCACGCCTCCCGCTCCACCGCCGCTGCGCATCGCGGCGAGCAGCTTCGCCACGGTGGAGGTCCACCTGAACGCCCGGTCGGCCGGGGGCGAGTGGTACGAGGAAGACGCGGGGCTCACCGGCCCGTCGCGCATCGCCATCAGCTACGGGCAGCCGCACGCGCGCGGCCGCGCGGTGGAGGGCGGGCTGGTGCCGCGCGACAACGTCTGGCGCCTGGGGGCGAACGCGGCCACCACGCTGCACACCGACCTCGACATCACCCTCGGCACCCTCAAGCTCCCGCGCGGCGACTACTCGCTCTTCATGCTCTACACGGCGAGCGGGTGGCAGCTGATCGTGAACCGCGGCACCGGGCAGTGGGGGACGGACCACGACGCGTCGAAGGACATCGGCCGGGTCGCGCTCGCCAGCCGCACGCTCGCGGAGTCCGAGGAGTCGCTGACCATCTACCTGGTCCCCAACTCGCCGCAGCCGCGCTCCGGGTACGCCGAGCTCGCGGGCGTGCTGCGGATCAAGTGGGGCCGCACCGAGCTGACTGCCCCCTGGTCCGTGGACCGCTGATACCAGACCGGGGATTGCGTTGGTGCATCTCACTGACTCACGTGCTGACGCGGTTATAGATCCTTCGGCCTGCAAGTTGTTTCACAATCGAGGGTTGCAGCTTGGCCGGCCTCAGGATGACGTCGTCGGGTGAGTGCGTGAGCACAACGTGTCCAGGCGGATTCGTATGAGGAGGTCGCTTCCGTAATGGCCCGTGTCGTGCAACGGGGGTGGGGCTCAACCTGTTGAACCGGAGGGGCTTATGGCGGGACTCGGGCGCAAGCTGATGTGGGGGCTGGTCGGCGGGATGGCGATGAAGGCGGCGCGCGGGGCGACGCGGAGCGCGCTGCACACGCGGATGGGCGCCGCCCGGCTCCCGCGCCGCGTCCGCCGGCAGCGCAACATGCAGACGGCGCTGCTGATGGCCGTCGGCACCGGCGTGGTGATGGCCGTCGCCGACGTGCTCTCGGAGCAGGGGAAGACCGCCGCCCGCGCCGCGCCGCCCCCGGAGACGCGGAAGTAGCCGGCCGATCGGCAAACCACGGCGCCCGCGGGACACCCTCTCGCGGGCGCAGCTCGTTCTTCGTCAGGAACGGTGATTGCGCGGGCGGGTACCTTTCGTGGCTGTGACACGCTCGCTCATTCGAAGAAAAACGGTCTGATGACTCGATTCCATCTCTCTCCCGCGCTCCTGCTCCTTCCGCTCGCCTTCGCGGCGTGCGGCCGCCAGCAGTCGGCGGACGCGCCGAGCGGCGGCACGGACCCGAACGGGATCTCGGTGCGCACCGCGCGCGACCCGGAGGTCGCCGTGGTTACCGGCGGCGACACGGCCGTCGCGACGCCCGCGGCCCCGAGCGCCGGCAGCGGCTCCGTCCAGGTACCCGCCGCCCCGGCCGCGCCGGCCGCGACGCCGGCGGCTCCCGCGGCCCCGGCGCAGGGGAGGCCGCAGGACGCGAACGAGATCCTGCGGCGGGTGGAGCAGACGGCGGCGGGGATCCGCACGCTGGAGGCGGACTTCACGCAGAGCCTGCGCGTGCCGCTGCTCAACAGCGACCAGACGAGCACCGGCAAGCTCTACCAGCGCAAGCCGGACCGCTTCCTGATGCGCTTCACCCAGCCGGCGGGCGACGTGATGGTGGCCGACGGGCGCTACTTCTGGATCTACTACCCGAGCAGCGACCGCACGCAGGTGATCCGCACCAGCATCGCCGAGGGGGGCGAGCAGGCGGACTTCCAGAAGCAGTTCCTGAGCAACGCCACCGACCGCTTCGTCGCCACGCTGAACGGGCAGGAGGCGGTCGGCGGTCGGCCGGCGTGGGCGCTCACCCTCGTGCCCAAGCGCGAGTCGCCGTACAAGGTGGTGCGCATCTGGGTGGACCGGGAGGACTTCCTGGTGCGCCGCTTCGAGATGACGGAGGAGAACAACTCCGTGCGCCGCGTGGAGCTGCGCAACCTGAAGGTCAACGAGCCCGTCTCCGACGCGCTGTTCACCTTCACCCCGCCGGCGGGGACGCACGTCTTCGAGCAGTAACCGGGCATACGCTGCCCAGGAACAGGGCGCTTCCGAAGCCTGGTCCCGAGCGCCGGCGATAGATCCTTCGGCCTGCCTGATTTGTCGCTTTGACAGGTCAGCGTGGCCGGCCTCAGGATGACGTCCTGGGGAGGTGCGATGGGTACAGAAGCTTCGAGCGGATCTGTATCAGACAGCGAGCCCCCGTCCGGATCGCCGGGCGGGGGCTCGTCGTCGTTCCGTCGTCCGCCTGAGTCAGGCGCCGCCGTTCGCGGGCGCGAGCCAGCCCTGCAGGCGCGAGAGGAAGAGGCGGATGTCGATCGGCTTCACCACCACGTCGCTGCAGCCGGCCTCGAACACCGCCTCGCGCGCGCCCTCCATGGCGGTGATGGCGATGATGGGCACCTGGCGGAAGTCGGCGTCGGCGCGCAGGGTGCGCGTGGCCTGGAAGCCGTCGACCGAGGGCATCATCATGTCCATCAGGATCAGGTCGGGGCGCTTCTCGCGGGCGACCTCCACCGCCTCGGCCCCGTTCCCCGCCACCAGCACCCGGTACCCCAGCGCGTCGAGCAGCGTGCTCAGCGCGTCGCGGCTGTCCTCGTGGTCCTCGGCGATCAGCACCACCGGTGGCGCGTCCGGGTCCGCGCGGGGCGGCACGTACGTGCTCAGATTGGTGATGCGGGCGTCGACGCGTTCCGAACGCACGGGGATATCGCTGCCCAGGGCTAAAGCAGGCATGAAACGGGAGAAACGAGGGACGGCCGAAGGCGTGCAGCGCAGGGCCTCGGGGGTGCGGGCACGCAAGACACGTACCGATCTTGGCCCCAGAGCGGCGGTTTCACCCGCGCCCTGGGCTGGTCCCGGCCTCGCGCGGCGGCTATCATCCGGCCAACCCCTGACCCCGCACGCCGATGCCCCTGATGCAGCTCACCCGCCGGGTCCGCTTCAGCGCCGCCCACCGCTACCACCGCCCGGAGTGGAGCGAGGAGCGCAACCGCAGCACCTTCGGCCCGTGCGCCAATCCCCATGGCCACGGGCACGACTACCTGCTGGAGGTGACGGTGGAGGGCGAGGTGGACCCCGTCACCGGCTTCTCGGTGGACCTCGGCGTGCTCGACGGCGTGCTGCGCGAGGAGGTGCTGGAGCCGCTCGACCACCAGCACCTGAACCACGCCGTCCCCGCGTTCGCCCCCGGCGGCGCCATCCCCACCACCGAGAACATCCTCCTCCACCTCTGGCCCCGCATCGCGCCGCGGCTCGCGCCCGCGCGCCTGGTGCGCCTGCGGCTGCACGAGAACCGCGACTTCTTCGTCGACTACGCCGGCTGAAAAAGCATCACGCGGCTTTCTCTTCGTTCCGGAGTTCGCTGCATCCGCGGCGCCACGGCCGCGGATGCGCCGCAATCTCCGGACTGTGGAGAACTCTTACTCCGGCGCGAGCACCGCCAGCAGCGAGGTGCCGAACGGGAGCCGGATCGCCTGCTCGGCGCGCGAGAGGAGGTAGAGCGCGCGGTTGACGGGCGCCGCGGGGACGCGCTCGGGGCCGCCGGGGCCCAGCAGGCGCTCCTTGGCGCGCACGGCGAGCTTCCCCGGCACCGTCCAGTGGAAGAAGTAGCGGGATTCCTCCATCCGCAGCCCGGCGCGGCGCGCCACCTCCGCCAGCGTGGCGCGGGTGTAGCGGACGTAGTGGCGGTTCAGCTCGTCGTGGTGCGTCCAGAGCCACTGGAAGGCGGGGACGGTGACCACCAGGCGGCCGTCCGGCTCCAGCAGCGAGCGGGCGTGGCGCAGCGCGCCCTCCGCATCGGGGAGGTGCTCCAGCACGTCGAGCATCAGCACCAGCGCGTAGCGGTGCCCCGGCTGGAAGCCTTCGTCGAAGGGGGCGACGGTGATGCGGGCGCGGTGCGGTGAATCGGCGGAGAGGAGTGAGGGGTCCGCCTCCAGCCCCTCCACCTCGCCGAGCTCCGCCAGCCGCCCGAAGAAGAGCCCGTCGCCGCAGCCGACGTCGAGGATGCGCCCGGGGCCGCGCCCGGCGCGCAGGCGGCGCAGCGTGCGCAGCACCAGCGCCTCGCGCGCGCGCCACCACCAGTGCCGCTCGTAGAGGTCGCGGTACTCGCGGGCGTACTCCGCGTCCATCCCCGGCGCGGCGCCCGTGCTCACGGCGCGCGGTCGGCGGAGACGGACGCCGGCGCCTGCCCCGCGCCGCCCAGCACCTCGCCCACCACGTAGGTGGGGCGCTGCTTCACCTCCTCGTACACCCGCCCCAGGTACTCGCCGATCACCCCCAAAAAGAGGAGCTGCACTCCGGAGAGGAAGGTGATGACCAGGATCAGCGCGGTGAAGCCCTGCGGCGAGTGCCCCAGGAAGAGCTTCGCGACCAGCGAGTAGAGGGAGAAGAGGGTGGAGAGGACCATCGCCAGCACCCCTGCGGCGGCGGCCGCGCGCAGCGGGACCACCGAGAAGGCGAAGATCCCGTCGAACGCGAGATTCATCAGCCGCCGCAGGGAGTACTTGGTCTCTCCCGCGCCACGCTCGGCGCGCTCCACCGGCACCCCGACCTGCCGGAAGCCGGCCCAGGCGCGCATCCCCCGCAGGTAGCGGTGCCGCTCGGGCATCGACCGCAGCAGGTCCACCACGCGCCGCGACATCAGCCCGAAATCCCCCGCGTCCAGCGGCAGCGGCACGGTGGAGAGGCGCGCCGCCAGGCGGTAGAAGCCGAAGTAGGCGGCGCGCTTCCACGCCGCCTCCTTTCGCGCGATCCGCTGCGCGTACACTACGTCGTGCCCCTGGCGGAAGAGCTCCACGAACTCGGGGATGCTCTCCGGCGTGTCCTGCAGGTCGGCGTCCATCACCAGCACCGCGTCGCCGGTGGCGTGGTCGAGCGCGGCGGTGATCGCCTGCTGGTGCCCGAAGTTGCGCGAGAGCGAGACCGCGCGCACCCGCGGGTCGGCGGCGGCCGCGGCGCGCAGCAGCTCCAGGGTGCGGTCGCGGCTCCCGTCGTTCACGAACACCATCTCGTGCGGCCCCCCCGGGAGCGTGTCGAGCACGGCGCCCAGGCGCGCGAGCAGGAGCGGGAGCGACTCCTCCTCGTTGTAGACCGGCACACACACCGAGAGACGGAAGGCCGGGGCGTTCATCCGCCCCTCGCGCGGCCCTTGAAGTACACCATGCTCCACAGCTCCACCCCCAGCGCGCCCAGCGGGTACGGCTCGAAGACCACCGTCTCGAAGTGCTCCTCGAAGAGCCGCCGCCACGCCGCCAGCGGGCGCGGGTGCTCGCCCCGGTCCCACTGCGCCAGCTTGCGGGAGATGGACGGCCGCTCGGGGAGCACCAGGTCGAGCACGTGCACGTGCCCGTCGTCGGTGAGCAGCTCGGCCAGGTGGCCCAGCACCCGCCGCGTCCCCGCGTCGTCGATGTGGTGGAAGAGGGAGTTCACCAGGATGAAGTCGAAGCGCTCCGCGGGGTCCACCCGGTACTCGGTGACGTCGGCGGCCACGAAGTCGCGGCCGTGGCGGCGGCGGGCGTCTTCCACGTAGCGTTGGTTGAGGTCGATCCCCAGGTAGCCGGCGTGGGCGAAGTGCGGCGCGTTGGTCCCCGGCCCGCACCCCACGTCGAGCACGCGGCGGATGCGCGACAGGTCGTTGTGCCGCTTCAGCGGCGCCAGCTTGCGCTCCGCGAAGGGCGCCTGCCAGGCGCGGTAGACGAGCGAGCGCTCCAGGAGCGCCTCCTTCACCCCCATCGTGCCCTCAGCGCGGCGCGGCGGCGGGGGGCGCCGCCGGCACGGTGTCGCCCGGCTCGCGCCACGCCAGGATGAACTTCCCCACCTCTTCCGCGTGGGGGTAGCGCCGGCCCAGCTCGTCGGCCGTCGGCTTCGAGGGGAGGGGCGAGAAGGCCGGGAACTGGTTGATGGCGATCGCCTGTACGCCGTGCCGCTCCAGCGTGGCCAGCAGCCTCGCCTCACGGTCGGGCTCCAGGTCGAAGAACTCGAAGAGCTGCGGGGTGGGGTTGCGGTAGCCGGCCAGGAAGTACACCTCCGGCGCGTCCGGCCCGGCGTAGATGTAGGGGCCGCGCGCGTGCCGGTGCAGCTCCTCCACCAGCACGCGGTAGGAGAACGCGTGCGGGCCGGGGACGCGGATGCCGCCGGCGCGCGGGAGGCGCAGCTCCACGGTCTGGTTGTTCGGCTCGTACCGCGATCCCATCAGGAAGATGAACCCGCGGTTCACCCACGTCGCCGCGAAGGCCAGGTAGAAGACCAGCACCAGCGCGGGGAGCGGGGGACGCGGCCCGGCGCGCAGCGAGAGCACGGCGGCGGCGGCGAGCACCGCCAGCGGCGCCACGTAGCAGAAGTAGACCGGGGCGGAGAAGGGGAACTGCACCAGCGCGCAGAGCGCCGCCACCGCCAGCACCGCGTACACGTCGCGCCGCCGCGCGGCGTCTGCCGAAGCACGCGCGCGGGCGAGCGCCACCGCCCCGGCCACGGCGGCCACGGGGATGGCCGCGCGCGCGGTGACGAACACGTGCGCGTAGATGCCGGCGCTGCTCCCCGAGACCACCAGGATCCAGGCGAGCGCGGCCGCAGCCAGCGCCAGCACCAGCGGACGCAGCCGCGCCCGCTCGGGGACCGCCAGCGCGGCCACGGGGAGCAGCGCGGTGAAGAGCATGGAGACCACTGCCGGTGCCGGCGCCGACGCGTGCGCCAGGCGCAGCGTGGGAAGCACGAACACGCCGCGCAGCAGCGGGCGCAGCGCTCCCGCCGCGGCGAAGGGCACCGCGAAGAGGAGGAGCGGCACCGCCGCGCCCCCCAGGAAGGGGAGCGCGCGGCCGAAGAGCGCGCGGAAGCGCCGGGCGCTGGACGGCCCCCGCAGCGAGCGCTCGTTCCAGACCAGCAGCGTCGCCAGCGCGGCGATGGGGACGGCGAAGTGGATCTCGGCGGTGGCGCCGCCGGAGCGCACCAGCAGCCCCGCCGCGGCGGCCATCGCGGCGGCGCAGAGCGCCAGGAAGACGCGGTACGCCCCCGCGCCGTCCGCGTCCGATGCGTCGCCGGGAGCCGCGGCCTCGGCGTCGCACTGCTCGGCGTAGGCTAGCGCCAGGAGCGAGCCGGCCAGGAAGTAGATGCCGGGGAGCTTGAAGAGCACCGAGACGGCGCCGCACGCCCCCGCGATCGCCAGCCAGCGCGCCCGCCGCGTCGTCAGCCCGTGCAGCAGCGCCGCCAGGCCGAAGGTGGCGAAAACCAGGTTGTACCAGGAGGGGAGCGCGGCGAAGTAGTTCGGCAGGCTCCAGGCGACGGCCAGCAGGGTGAGCGCGCCCGCCCCCACCGGCCGCGCCAGCCGCCGCGCGACGAAGTAGAGCGCCGGCACCCACAGCAGGGCGAAGAGGAAGAGGACGATGCGCGGGCTCAGCAGCGTCTCGCCGAAAAGGCGGAAGGAGAGCGCGTTCAGGTAGCTGAGGCCGCCGGTGTACAGGTCCACGAAGTCGCGGTGCGGCAGCTCGCCCTGCAGCACCCGCTCCGCGCTCTGGGCCAGCGTCCCCTCGTCGTGGGGCACCCAGCCGCGGCGCAGGTAGAAGAGCATCCACGCGGCGCTCACCAGCCAGACGACCGGGAGGACGACCCGGTCGCGGGCGAGCGCGCCGAGGCGTCCCGGCTCCGGAGACGACGGGGAGGCCGCGGCGGGGACGTCCGCGGGGCGCGCGGGGACGACGGGTGTCGCGGTGGCGCTCACGCCATCACCGCCTCGGTAGCGGGAGAGGCGGCGCGGGGGACCGGGGCCGGGTGGCGGCCGGGCGCGGCCTCGCCGGCGGGGAGGTAGCGCGGCACCCGGGGCGCGAACACGTTGGCCCGCACGATGTGCCAGAAGGCCGCGATCCCGTCGCGCCAGCCGATCTTCTTCCCCTCGTCGTAGGTGCGGCCGTAGTAGGAGATGGGGACCTCGTAGATGCGCGCCCGCGCCTGCGCCAGCCGCGCGGTGAGCTCGGGCTCGATCCCGAACCGCTTCGTCCGCAGCGGGAGGCTCCGCAGCAGGTCGGTGCGGACCATCTTGTAGCAGGTCTCCATGTCGGTGAGGTTCAGGTCCGTCATCATGTTGCTGAGCAGCGTCAGCATCCCGTTCCCCACCCGGTGCCAGAAGTAGAGCACGCGCCGCGGGCTCCCCGTGAAGCGGCTGCCGAACACCGCGTCGGCGCGCCCGTCGGCGATGGGGGCCAGGAGGTGGGGGAGGTCGAAGGGGTCGTATTCCAGGTCGGCGTCGTGGATCACCACCACCTCGCCGGCGGCGTGCTCGATCCCGGTGCGCACCGCCGAGCCCTTGCCGCGGTTCTTCTCGTGGCAGACGAGCACGTCGATCAGCCCGTCGGCGCGCGCCCGCTCCAGCACGGCGCGGCTCCCGTCGGTCGAGGCGTCGTCGACGCAGATCACCTGCAGCGGCAGGGGGAGGGCGCGCAGCCGCTCCAGCGAGGTGCGCACCAGCGCCTGCTCGTTGTACACCGGCACCACCACCGAAAGCACCAGACCGGAGCCCATCGTCATCTCCCGTTCAACTCGTTTTTCTCGCGACCGCCAGCAGGGCGTTCCCCACCGGCGGGGTCACCCGGTCCTCCAGGAAGCGCACCGCCGGCACCACCCAGCGGTCGTAGGTGCGCGCGTCGCCCGCGGTGATGGTGCGGCGGCGGAGCACCTTGCTCCACAGCCACCAGGCCGCGATCCCGGCCACGTTCATGTAGCGCGTCTCCACCGGCTCCAGCCCCGCCGCGGCGAGCTTCTCCAGCAGCTCGCGCCGGGTGTAGCGGCGGTAGTGCTCGAACGCCTCGTCCAGCGTGCCGAAGAGCGCCGGGAGGGCGGGGACGAAGAGGAGGAGGTGCCCGCCGGGGGCGAGCGCGCGGGCCGCCTCGCGCAGGAAGGCCGCGTCGTCCTCCACGTGCTCCATCACGTTCACCGCCACCACCGCGTCCGCCTCGCCCGCGGGAACGGCGCCCTCCAGGTAGCCGTGCACCGCCGTCACCCGCGCGTCGCCGGCGAAGCGCCGGGCCAGGAGCGGGAAGTTGTTGTCCGCCGGCTCGACCGCCGTCACCCGCGCGTCGGGGCGCAGCGCCAGCAGGTAGCCGAGGAAGGTGCCGATCCCCGCGCCCACCTCCACCATCCGCGCTCCCAGGTAGGGCGCGAAGCGCGACGAGATCCACGCGTAGTAGTTGCGCGCCTCGCCCAGCGAATCGAGCTCCTCGCCGGAGTAGGTGAAGTCCGTCCCCGTCTCCGCGCCGTCCCCGCGGCCGTGCTCCGTCACCGCGCCTCGGCCGGGAGCGGCGCCCAGGCCCCGCGGCAGTCCATCCCCGGGTCCAGCGGGAGATGGGGGATGCGCGCGGTGAACGGGCCGGTGCCGGGGCGCGGGCGCAGGTCATAGAGATACAGCGCCGCGCCGATGGTCACCCGGTCGTCCAGCCGCCGCCCCACGTGCTCCAGGAAGTCCACCATGAACCTCTTCTCGTCGAAGTCGCCGATCGGGGCCCCCTCCACGATCAGCACCCACACGCGGGCGCGTCCGCGCAGCCGCGACAGGTCCTCCACGTACCCCTCGGGGCGCAGCCGCGAGCACACCCCGCGCACCGTCTCCGCGGATCCCCAGCCGTAGCGCGGGGCGTAGTACTCGTAGCTCGGCAGCCCGTTGTAGTACACGTACATCAGGTCGCCGGGGCGGCGCTGCTCCGCCGCGTAGGCCAGCAGCGGCTTCACCTCGTTGCGCAGGTGCGGCACCGAGCGCAGCGCGTACGCGACCGAGGGAAGGAGGAGGAGCGCCGCGGCGGCCGCGTACGCCCACCCCGCCCGGGGCCGCCGCAGCAGCCGGGGGAGCCAGGCCGCCCCCTCGGCCATCACCAGCGCGAACGAGGGGACCAGGAAGACCAGCACCCGCCCCGCCGCCTGCAAGTCGGCCCCGAAAGGGTACGCGCGCGCCGCCGACGCGGCCAGGGTCAGCGCCACCGGGGCGAGCAGCAGCGCGAGCTGGAAGCGGCGCCGCCGCCCCATCGCCACGCACCCCAGCACGAAGGCCGCGCACCCCGCCGCCGCGCCGATGTTCGCCACGGGCGAGCGGTCGTGGCCGAGGATGCCGAGCGGCTCGCGGAACACGCGCGCCAGCATGCGCGGCAGCCAGAGCCAGTCCGCCGCGCTCCGCGGCGGGAGGGGGATGAACCCGGTGCGCCAGAAGGCGCGCATGTACTCGGGGTCGGCCACCTCGTGGCGCGACACCAGGTACGACCCGGCGAAGCTCAGCGCCCAGAGCGCCGCCAGCGCCGCGAGCACCCCCAGCGCGGCGCGGTCGCGGCGGCGGAGCGCCCGCGCGCCCAGCACCAGCCCGGTGCCGCCGAGCATGAACACCACCGGCTGCGAGAGCCAGGGTGCCGCCACCCCCAGCGCCGCGAAGGCCGCGGCGGTGCGCGCGTCCGCGGGGCGGCGGGCGAGCGCGGCGGCCATCCCCAGCACCGCCACCGAGGCCAGCGCGTCCAGCGCGTAGGGCTTGGCCTCGGCGGAGTAATAGACCAGGAAGGGCGCCAGCGCCACCAGCGCCACCGCCAGCGGGAGCGCCCGGCGCCCCACGTACTGCCGCGCGACGCGGGGAAGGAGCGCCAGCGTCGCCAGCCCCGCAAGGAGCGGGAGGAGCCGCAGCGCGTGCTCCGAGGGGCCGAGCAGGGTGGCGGCGAGCTTCTCGAGCGCCAGGAAGCCGAGCGGCGCGGTCTGCCCGCGGTCCAGCGGCTGCAGGAGCCCCGCCCAGCCGCGCGGCAGGTAGTTGGCGGCGAGGAGCGCCTCGTCCAGCCAGAGCGAGCGGTCCACCGCGTACTGCATGAGCCGCAGCGCCACCCCCGCCACCAGCGCCGCCAGCAGCACGAGCCGGGCTCGCGCCGCGCGCGCGGCGGCGGGGCCCGGCGGGGGGGCGGGGGAACGCGAGAGGCGGTCGGGGGGAGCCACAGGCTCCTCGACCGCCCCGCTTGCGATGGCTGGGTTCACGCCGACGTGTCCTTCCGGTGCCTCAGCAGTTGGTGATGTGGCCATCCTCGTCGATCTGCCGGCTGTGCCACGGACCTTTGGACGCCAGGCAGAGGGGAAGCGACACGTTGCTCGTCCAGGTGTAGTTCTGCATCTGCGCCGGCTCCTCGAAGCCCAGCGGCTGCAGCGTGGCGACGTCGGGCGCCCAGGCGTGGTTCGCCGCGTAGTAGGCGGACTGCAGCGTGTACACCTGCTTCAGGATGATGTCCGCTTCCTTCTCCTTGGTCTCGTGCGCGGCCAGGTTGAAGCGGGGGATCGCGAGCGCGGCCAGGATCCCGATGATCACCACCACCACCATCAGCTCGATGAGCGTGAAGCCGCGGCTCCGTCGCAGACGTCGGGTCTTTCGCGTGTCGGGGCGCATGGCGGGTGGCCGGGAAGGGGGAGAGGGTTCCGCTGGTTCAAACGACCGCGCCGGGAGCCGTGGAATTCCCGACCCCCGGCGCGGTCCGTAGAGCTGCGGCGAATCAGCAGTTGACGCTGGTGATCGCGCCGTTCGAATCGATCTGGCGGTCGCAGTAGCCCGACCCGGTCTTGGTCATGGTAAGCGGCCAGGAGCCGCTGATCGACGGGGCCGAGTAGTTCTTGAGGCCGGCCGTGGTGTTGTAGTCCCAGCCCACCGTCTGCAGGTTGGTGCTCGAGCCGGCGTACGTGCCGTTGTTCGCGTAGTACGCGTTCTGCAGCGTGTACACCTGCTTGAGGATGCCGTCCGCCTCCTTCTCCTTCGCGCGGGCCGAGGCCTGCGTGAAGCGGGGGATGGCCAGCGCGGCCAGGATGCCGATGATCACGACCACGATCATGAGCTCGATCAGGGTGAAGCCCTTCGAGTTGCGAAGGTGACGCATGGGAGCCTCCAAAAGAGTGAGAAGAGGGGGGCGGGTCACGGCCGTCCGCACCAATGCGCGACGGTGTCGGGCCACGGTAGGGGCAATGGGTGTTCCAAACTGCCACGAACTGCGTATCTATTTGCGGTAAAAGAGTTTAGGAGTTTCGACGCGAGGCTCCGCCGGCCCCCGGACCGGTCCATCGTGCACGATGTCTCGCAAGATGCAACCCGCTCTCCGCGAGGTTGCGGCCCAGGCGGAGCGGGCCCCACATTCCAGCACGCGCTCCCTCCTTTCCCGTTGCCTGGGCGGATGACTCCACACGACCCGGCCGCGCCGGCTCCCCGGCGGCGCCTCCCGCTCGCGCTGGCCGCCGGCGTGGCGCTCCTCGCCGCGCTGGTGTACGCCAACGCGCTGAAGAACGGCGTCGCCATCGACGACGAGTACATCGTGATGAAGAACCCGGCGGTGCGCGGGTTCTCGCACCTGCACGACCTGCTGCTGGGGCCCTACTGGCCGCAGTCCAGCGAGCTGTACCGGCCGGTGACGCTGACCAGCTTCGCGATCGACTGGGCGCTCACCGGCGGCTCGCTGGCCTGGATGCACGCGGTGAACGCGCTGCTGCACGCCGCGGCGGCCGCGCTGGTGGCGCTGCTGGTCTGGCGGCTGCGCGGCGGCGCCCTGGCCGCGGCACTCGCCGGGGCGGTGTTCGCGGTGCACCCGGTGCACGTGGAGGCGGTGGCCAACCTGGTGGGGCGCGCGGAGATCCTGGCCACGCTGGCGGTGCTCCTGGCCTGCCACCTCCACCTCTCGCGCGGGGTGGCGGCTCCGCTCCGCTGGGGGGGGATCGCGGCGCTCTACCTGCTGGGGCTGGGGGCCAAGGAGATCTCCGTCTCCCTCCCCGCGCTCCTGCTGATCGTCGACGCGGTGGACGGGCGCGACGAACGGGTGCGCCCCTGGCCGCTGCTGCGGCGCAACCTGGGGCTCTTCGCGGTGATGGGGGCCGCGCTGGTGGGCTACGTCCTCCTGCGCGCGCACGTGCTGGTGGGCGACACCATGGGCACCGACGCGGCGCCCTACCTCCTCGACGTCTCCACCGCGGACCGGCTGGCCACGGCGGTGCGGGTGTGGCCCGAGTACCTGCGGCTGATGCTCTGGCCCCGCGACCTCTCGGCGGACTGGGGGCCGGACGCGATCATCCCGGTCGGCTGGGACAGCCCGCGCGCCTGGCTGGGGGTGGTGGTGGGGATCGGGCTGGCGGCGTGCGTCTGGGCCTCGTGGCGGCGCTCGCGCTGGGTGGCGGCGGCGATCGCCTGGTTCGCGGCGGCCGTCTTCCTGGTCTCCAACCTCCCCTTCGCGGTGGGGGTGCTGATCGCCGAGCGCACCCTCTACCTCCCCTCGGTGGGGCTCGCCTTCCTCCTCCCGCCGCTGGTGGGGATGGTGGCGCGCGAGCGGCCGGCGGTGCGGCGGGCGGCGGCCGCGCTCTTCGCGGTGCTGCTGGCGCTCGGCGCGGTGCGCACCTGGCTGCGCACCCCGGTGTGGCGCTCGTCGTCGGCGGTGTTCGACGCGATGGTGGAGGACCACCCCGAGCTCTGGTGGGTGGAGTGGAAGGCCGGGCAGCTGCTGTCGAAGGCGGGGCGCATCGACGAGGCGATCCCCTGGTACCACAAGGCGCTGGCCAAGACGGGGTACAACCACTACGTGCTGGACATGGACTACGCCTCGCTGATCATGGCCATGGGCCACGGTCCCGAGATCGAGCCGCTCCTCCACCACATCATCGAGAAGTACCCCGGGTCGCCGCCGGCGTACGTCTACCTGGCCTCGCTGCGGGTGGAGCGCGGCCGCTATCGTGAGGGGCTGCAGTTGGCCGAGCAGGCGCTGGCGCTTCCGCATTACGGCCACCTGCTGGCCGGCGAGGTCGCCCACCGCAAGGCGCTGGCGTACGACGGGCTGGGGCGGATGGACTCGGCGCTGGTGAACCGCCGCATCACCCTGGCCGACACCGCGCTGCGGCGCACCTCCTACGTCTGGTACCACTACGCCCGGCTGCTGGCGCTCACCGGCGATTCGGCCGGCGCGGCGGCGGCGCTCGACAGCGCGCGGGCGCGGGTGGCGCCGGCGCAGCGGCTGCTGCTCACGCTGCACCCGGTGCCGCCGCTGCACTCGGCGCGGGTGCTGGGGTGGGGGCGGCTGGATGTCCCGCCGGCCTCCGCGCCCACCCCGCCGCCGCCCGCGGCACCGCTCACCGGGGCGCCGGTGCTGCAGGGGATGCCGCCGCGCCCGCGCTGATTTGCCTGCGGGTGCCGGCGCCCTTATCTATGTCGCCCCCGCAGGCGAGCCCAATGACCGAGGAGAGCGAGTGAGCGACACGCAGGGCGAGATCACGGACGTGACCATCATCGGCGGCGGGCCCGTGGGGCTGTTCGCCGCCTTCTACGCGGGGCTGCGCGGGGTGGGGTGCCGCATCGTCGACGCGCTGCCGCAGCTCGGCGGGCAGCTGATGGCGCTCTATCCCGAGAAGTACATCTTCGACGTGGGCGGCCTGCCGAAGATCCTCGCCAAGGACCTGGCGAAGAACATGATCGAGCAGGGGATGCAGTTCGGCCCCGAGGTGGTGCTGGGCGCCGAGGTGCAGCGGATGGAGCGCGAGGACGGGCACATCCGCCTGGTGACGCCGAAGGGCGACTACCTCACCCGCACGGTGGTGATCACCGCCGGAAAGGGCGCGCTGAACCCGCGGGTGCTGGAGTGCCCGGGGTGGGACGAGCACTTCACCGACGACGGCGGGGTGCACACGCACGTGCGCCAGCCGGAGGACTTCCGCGACAAGCGGGTGCTGCTGGTGGGCGGCGGCGACAGCGCGGTGGACTGGGTGCTGGGGCTGAAGGGGGTGGCGCGCGAGGTCACGCTCATCCACCGCCGCCCCGAGTTCCGCGCGCACCGGGCCAGCGTGGAGCAGATGCGCGCCGCCGCCGAGGCGGGCGAGGTGGCGGTGAAGACGCCCTACGAGGTGCGCGAGATCCGCGGCCAGGGCGGGTGCGTGGCGAAGGCGGTGATCTACCACAACGAGACGAACGAAGACGAGGAGATGGAGGTCGACGCCGTGGTCGCGCTCCTCGGCTTCAAGCCCGACCTGGGGCCCATCGGCAACTGGGGGCTGGAGCTGGAGAAGAGCACGATCAAGGTGAGCCAGCTGATGGAGACCAACCTCCCCGGCGTCTACGGCGCGGGCGACGTGGTGCACTATCCCGGCAAGCTGGAGCTGATCGCGACCGGCTACGGCGAGGCGGCGATCGCGGTGAACAACGCCGTTCACTACCTCAACCCCAAGGCGCGGGTGAACCCGGGCCATTCCACCAACCTCAAGATCTTCAAGCAGGACGATTGAACAGAAACGACCATTTGACGCAGAGGCGCAGAGGAACTGAGAGCAGGTCTCTCTGTTTCCTCTGCGTCTCTGCGTCAAATGGTCGTTGCTGGAGCAGAGGAGGGCGGGGATGACGAAGATAGCGCTGGTGACGGGGGGCGCCGTGCGCGTCGGACGCGCGATCTCACTCGCTCTGGCAGGCGAGGGGATGCGCGTCGTCGTGCATTACAACTCGTCGTCGCAGGCCGCGGACGAGCTGTGCGACGAGATCCGGCGCGGCGGCGGCGAGGCGGTCGCGATCGGGGGGGACCTGTCGCGCCTGGAAGAGGTGCGGCGTATCGCCGAGGAGGCGGAGCGGGCCTTCGGCGGGATCGACGTGCTGGTGAACAGCGCCTCCGTCTTCCCCCCCGAGCGGCTGGAGGAGACCGACGAGGCGCTCTGGGATTACACCCTGGCCGTCAACCTCCGCGCGCCCTTCTTCCTTATCAAGCACCTCGCCCCGACGCTGCGGGAGCGGCGGGGCGTGGTGGTGAACATGTGCGACCTGGCGGGGCTCGAGGTGTGGAAGGGGTACGCGGCGCACGGCATCGCCAAGGCCGCGCTGGCGCACCTGACGAAGGTCGCCGCGCGCTCGCTGGCGCCGGAGGTGCGCGTGGCCGGCATCGCTCCCGGCGCCGTCCTCCCCCCCGAGAGCATGGGGGATGACGAGCTCCAGGCCATCGCCCGCTCCACCCCGCTCAAGCGCCTCGGCTCGCCCGACGACGTGGTCGGCGCGCTCCTCTACCTCCTCCGCGCCGACTTTGTCACCGGCGAGGTGATGGTTGTCGACGGCGGGAGGATGCTGCGCTGACCATCGACCCCGAACCTCCCCTCCCCACCACGGACACGAGACGGCTACGGCTCGTCGGGCTGGCCGCCGTCGCCCTCCTCGCGGTGTGCGCCTACGTCCTGGCGCTCCGCAACGGCTACGCGCTCGACGACGAGCGGATCGTCTGGCGGAACCCGGTGGTGCACGGCTTCGGCAATCTCCGCGAGCTCCTCTTCGGCGCGTACTGGCAGAAGTCCGGCGAGCTCTATCGCTCCGTCACCCTCCTCTCCTTCGCGCTGGACTGGACCGTCTTCGGCGCGTCTCCCGGGCCCGCGCACGCCGTCAACGTGCTGCTGCACGCCGCGGTGGCGGTGCTGGTGGCGGAGCTGGTGCGGCGGCTGGGAGGCGGGATCGCGCCGTCGGTGGCGGCGGGGGCGGTCTTCGCCGTCCACCCGGTGCACGTGGAGGCCGTGGCCAGCCTGGTCGGCCGCTCCGAGCTCCTCGCGGCGCTCTTCGTCCTGGCGGCGTGCCACCTCTACCTGCGCGGGCCGCCGCGCTCCGCCGGGCGCATCGCGGCGATCGCGGCGCTCTACCTGCTCGCCCTGGGCGCGAAGGAGGTCGCGGTGACGCTCCCCGCGCTCCTGCTCGTGCTGGACGCGTTCCGCGACCGCGCGGAGCGTGCGAGCATGCGCGCCCTGCTGACGCGGAACGCGGCGCTCCTGGCGGCGCTGGCCGGCGCGCTGGGGCTCTACCTGCTGCTGCGGCGGAACGCGACCGGCGCGCTGCTGGGGCAGGCGCCGGCGGCCTATCTCCTGGGGGTCTCCACCGCCGACCGGGTGGCGACCGGCGTCAGCCTCTGGCCCGAATACCTGCGCCTGCTCCTGTGGCCCCGCTCCCTCTCCGCGGACTGGGGGCCGGGGCTGCTGGACGTCGTGGGATGGGATTCGCCGCGCGTCTGGCTGGGGGTGGCGCTCGGCCTGGCGGCGGCCGCCGCGGCGTGGCGCTCGTGGCATCGTGGGCGATGGACGGCCGCGGCGGTGCTCTGGTTCGCCTGCGCGATCCTCCCCGTGTCGCACCTCCCCTACGCGGCGGGGACGATGCTGGCGGAGCGCAATCTCTATCTCCCCTCTATCGCCCTTGCCTTCCTCCTCCCCCCGCTCGCCGCCGCGGTGGCGCGCGAGCGGCGGGCGGTGCGGCTGGCGGCCACGGCGGGGTTCGCGCTGCTGCTGGCGCTCGGCGCGGCGCGCACGTGGCGGCGGACGCCGGTGTGGGCTTCGTCCGACGCCGTCTTCGCGTCCCTGGTCGACGAGCACCCGCGGCTCTGGCTGGTGGAGTACCGCGCGGGGCTGATCCTGGCGAGCCAGGGCCGCCCGGCGGAGGCGCTCCCCTGGCTCGAGTCGGCGCTGCGCAAGACGGGCGTCAACGACGCCGGTGTGGCGCTGGACTACGTGAGAGTGATGCGCACGCTCGGACACTACGACGCGACCGAGCCGGTGCTGCGTCACCTCATCGAAGTCCATCCCAAGACGGTCCCCCCGTACTTCGAGCTGGCGAACCTGCGCATCGAGCAGCGGCGGTACGCCGACGCGCTCGCGCTCCTGGACACGGCGGCGCGAGTCCCCCGCTGGGGGGCGGAGTCGATGCCGCAGATCCACGCCCGGCGGGTGGTGGCGCTGGACAGCTTGCGCGCCCGGGCCCCGTAAACTGCATCTCACACAGAGACACAGAGACGCGGAGAAGCCTCTCCAGGAGGTGTACGGAGTAGACGGCGAAAGGCGCATCGAGCCGTGGCCAATCGACCAGGTCCCACTTTGCTCCAGGGAGGACACCATGGAGCCGTCAAATCGCTCCAGACTTCAGAATGAGGCCGAGGAGACAGTTAGCCTGGCACACCTACAAGCTCTGGCCCAGACCGTCGGGATGACTCCGTCACGACTTCAGGAATTTCTGATCCGAGCACCGCACGATTCTCCGCAAGTCCCGAGGTTCCCCTGGTTCCGCTAGTGCTTCGGCGCGGCAGCTGAGAGAGCCTCGACCTGGTTCTCTCCTGCGGAAAGCGGGACGAGCACCCGTGCCGGCGAGGCGGCCGGGCGCGGTTTCCGGTCGGCGCGGAACTGGTGAACGTCTGCGTTGAACGCAGCCAGGAGCGAATCAAACGCCCCGTGTTTCCGCAACTCGCGGGGAGCCGCGCCGGACACGCTGTGGAGCGCGCGACGGAACGAGCGGTCTGTCGCGTAGCCAGCGGCACGTGCCGCCGCTGAAATCGATCTTCCCGCGTCGTCCATGAGCTGAGCGGTCAGGAGCAGGCGGAGCCACAGTTGAAGTCTGCGTGGTGGCGGCAGACGCAGCGCATCGCACCACTTCGTGACCGTTGTGGGAGTCACCCCGAAGCTGCGCCCGAGCATTTCCGCATCGCCCGCGCTCGCCGCCACCTCAGCCGCGGCTCGGATCAGAACCCGCGCGTCTCCTGAAAGAAAGCGCGACAACCCGGCCTCGACTCTTCGTTTGAGCGGGCGCGCGAACGCGTTGTCCGCGAGGCGTTCAACAAGCGCCCGCGGGTAGCTCAAACGCATATCCAGAAACTCACTCACGCCAGCCAGAACCATCCGCCGCAGCTCCAACTGCGGAGCATGTGGCGGCACGGCGGCAATCACCGCCAGGGACGGAAATCCGGATAGTGCCTCCCAGAATTCGGGGGGCGCGTTCTTTGTCTGCGCATACGGCTCGAGAGCGAGGACGGTGTTTGGGCGAACGTGCGGCAGACGCTCGCGCAATTCGCTCCAGCTCGTGACGCGGTCGGTCGAATATCGGCCAAGCACAGGGTGCCGTCCGAGGGACGAAGTGAAAAGGAGGATCGACCTCTCCGGCTGGTTGTTCTCGAAAGTTTTGAAAGCGGTCATTTCCATGGGGTCTTTGATTGACATGGACGCCAGAGGAGGCATTTTCGACCGGACAGCCGTTCACTCCTCACACTTCCCTCAAGGAGCTGTCCTCGTGTCGAAGAAACTGCTGCTCGGTCTGATCCTCGCCTCTCTTGTTGCTGCTTGCAGCAACCCGGTCGGTTCCGACCGCCCCAAGGCGACTGCATCCGCCCCCAAGTACGACGGCGGCAACATGATGGGCGGTGGAGGTTAAAGAGGTCGTTCACTCCTCGCACCTCCTTCAAGGAGCTGTCCTCGTGTTGAAGAAACTGCTACTCGGTCTGATCCTCGCCTCTCTTGTTGCTGCTTGCAGCAACCCGGTCAGTTCCGACCGGGCCAAGGCGACTGCATCCACCCCCAAGTACGGCGGCGGCAACATGATGGGCGGGGGGAGTTAGGAAGGCACAAAACCGCGCACCGGGCGTGGATAATCGGCAGTCTCCACGCTCAGTGCGCGGCAACCCTCCAATTACCACCGGCTGACACTGCGAACTCGCTTACTGCGCCAAGGAACGCGCGCGCCAGGCGCTCCGAGTCGTTCTGGCCGACGGTTACAGCCTGCGGCCTTGTCGGGGTGTCTGGATTGTTGCGGTTTCCGGCACTTTCCAGGCACATTGCTGCGCGGATGACCAGGTCGTGTTGCCCCAAGGCTTCGGCCGTCCGCACCGCTTCCGCGAAATAGGCGGATGCTTCCCGCCACAGCTCGAAATGGCAGGCACCGAACCCAAGGTCGATCAGTGCGGCGGCACGTGTCGCCTGGATCGCCGGGTTCGAGAGTAGCGGCTGCGATGCGGTCCATGCCTCCATGAAGCTGTCGCGGTCACCACTCGCGCCAGCCGCCCGGACCAGTGCCGAGAGCACCTGGACTCGTTGCGCAGGCTCAGGAAAACAGGGCAGCAACTCTTGAAAGAGCCGGACTACGCGGTGCACGTACCCACGCATCAGCCAGTAATAGGCAAGATCATAGGCGAGGTGGGGCAGCCGCGGGTGATCGGGGAGGTAATGCCTGAATGCCGCACGCGCGAATTCCTCGACGCCGTCGAGTTGATCCGAGGTGACCCGCACGACGAAAAATTCGTGGTTGATCGCGCCAATCTCCCCGCGCAGCTTGTACTTCTTCGCAAAGCGCAAAGCACGGCTCAGGTGCCGTTCAGCACGGGTGATCCCGCCCTGGTTCCAGTAGAGCACACCAAGACTGTGCTGGCTCAAGACCAGCGTTTCCCAATCCCGGCCGATGTGCGCGAGCTTCCCCGCGCGCCGTAGCCAATACTCGGCCTCTCGGATCTTGCCGTGCGTTTTGAGAGCCCGGCCGGCAAGGAGTGCAAGTCGGCCCGAGAGTGGATGGGCAAGCGCCGAGAGCTCGATGAAGGCAAGCGCAGTTTCGCGGGCATTCGCGCCAATGGCCCATTCGGCCGCCGCGGCACAGGCCTGGGGGAGCATCGCCATTTCTTTCGGGCGCGCGAGCTCGCCGACGATCACCCCGAGTGCGGATCGAAAGAGTGGATCGAGAGCTGACGAGGTCAGGATTTCTTCTTCCAACGCCTGGAGCTCGTCAGACTTGAACCACGTCCCATTCCTGTGAGCTCCGAGACTGCCGAACAACCAGAGTAAATTGAGGACTTCGAAGGCGATCTCGGCGACGCCGGCCGGAAGCTCCCGAAGAGCCACCGGTGGCGGCGCAGTACTGTAGCGAAGTGCGACCGCGTCCACGAATTCGAGCGGTGAATACTGGAAGCCCGGCCGGCCGTTTCCCGTCATCCGCAGGCAATCCGGGTGGATAAGAAGTGACCATCTGCGCTCGTGGCAAATGCAGAGCAAAGAAAGTGTAAGCCGCCGGTGTCGGACAGTCTACCGGGTAAAGCGACCGCTTCAAATCGGCCTCGCCGGTCCAGGCACGGACGATTGCCACGAGTGAAAACGCTGGAGATGGAAGACCGCCGCGCATCGTCTAAACTAAACGATTACGCGGCGGAGCACCGTGGGCGATGATATCCAATCCGGCGATAGCGTTGGTCCACCTCGCCGACTCACGTGCTAACGCGGCATAGATCCTTCGGCCTGCCAATCATTCTGCGCGGACGATGATTGCAGCGTGGCCGGCCTCAGGATGACGTCGTCGGGTCAGGTGCGTCAACATCAAGCGTTCAAGCCGATTTATTATTACGATTACTCCATGTCGACCTGGCGCACGTCCAGGATCTCGGGGAGCGCGGAGAGCGCCTCGCACACCTCCCTGGGCATGGGGCCGTCGACGGAGATGGCGGCGAGCGCCTCGCCGCCCACCTGCAGGCGCGCCTGGTGGTACTCGGCGATGTTCACCCCCGCCTCGCCCAGCATGGTCCCCACGCGGCCGATCACGCCGGGGACGTCGCGGTTGCGCAGCACCACCATGTTGCCGCGCGGCGCCACGTCCACGCGGAAGGCGCCGATGCGCACGATGCGCCCCTGCACCTCGCCCAGCAGCGCGCCGCCCACGCGGATGCTGCGGTCGCCCCCCTCCAGCCGCAGCTCCACCTCTTCCCCCAGCTCGCCGGGGCCGTCCACCCGCGTGAACGCCGTCTCGATCCCGCGGTCCGAGGCGACGTGGTGCACGTTCACCAGGTTCACGTTGCGCCGGTCCACCACGTCGCGCATGGCGCCCATGAGCGCGGCCAGCAGCAGCGGGCGCGGCGCCTCGTCGCGGCGGCCGGCGTAGCGCAGCTCCAGGGAGTTGAGCGGCCCCGGCAGCAGCGCGCGCCCCAGCCGCCCCAGCCGGTCCGCCAGCGCCAGCAGCGGGCGCAGGTCCGCCCAGGCGGCGCCGCCCACCCCGGCCGCGTTGATCGCCGCCGACAGGTCGCCGGTGAGCAGCGCGTCGCGCACGGAGAGGCACGCCTCGATCGCCACGCTGCGCTGCGCGTCGCTGGTGGAGGCGCCCAGGTGCGGGGTGAGCACCACGTTGGGCATCGTCCGCAGCGGGTGGTCGGCCGGGAGCGGCTCCGCCGTGTACACGTCGAGCGCCGCGCCGCCGATCTTCCCGCTCTTCAGCGCGTCCAGCAGCGCGTCCTCGGCCACGATCCCGCCGCGCGCCAGGTTCAGCACGAAGGCGCCGCGCGGGAGGCGGCCGAGCTCCGGCGCGCCGATCATCCCGGTGGTCTCCGGCGTGAGCGGCGTGTGCACCGTGAGCACGTCGGCGCGGTCGAGGAGGTCGGCCAGGCGCGCCACCCGCTCCACCCCCAGCTCGCCGAAGCGCGCGTCGGCCACGTAGGGGTCGTACGCCGCCACGTTCATCCCGAAGGCGCGGGCGCGGCGCGCCACCTCGGCGCCGATGCGGCCCAGCCCCACGATCGCCAGCGTGCGCCCGCGGATCTCCACCCCGCCCAGGCGCGATCGGTCCCACCGCCCCTCGCGCATGGAGCGGTCGGCCTCGGCCACGTGGCGCGCGAGCGAGAGCACCACGCCGAAGAAGAGCTCGGCCACGGAGACGGTGTTGCCGCCGGGGGCGTTGATCACCGCGATCCCCAGCTCGGTGGCGGTGGGGATGTCGATGTTGTCGACGCCCACCCCCGCGCGGCCGATCACCTTCAGCCGCTCCCCGGCGCGCAGCAGCTCGCCGGTGACGCGGGTGGCGCTGCGGCCGATGAAGGCGTCGTATCCCCCGATCTCCGCCAGCACCTCGGCGGCGGGGCGGGTGGGGCGCTCCACCACCTCCAGCCGCGGCTGCGCGCGGAGGATGGCCAGCCCCTCGGGATCGACCTCGTCGGTCACCAGGATGCGGTAGCGCGGCTCGCCCATCATCCCATCACCCCCTCGATCTCCGCCAGCAAAGCGTTCAGCCTGTCCACCGTGTGGTCTCCCATGTGTCCGATGCGAATGGTCGTGTCCTTGAGCGTCCCGTAGCCGCCGCCGATGGTCCATCCCCGCGCCTTCAGCCGCGCCACGATCTCCGACGCGGGCACTGGCCCGTCCACCCGGATGCAGGTGACGGTGGGGGAGCGGTATCCCCGCGGCGCGAAGAGCGACATCCCCCAGCGCGCGCCGCGCTCCTCCACCCACTCGACGCAGCGCTCCCGCATCGCCAGGTGCCGCGCGGCGCGTGCGTCCACCCCCTCGTCGGCGATGTGGCGGCACTGCTCGGCGAGCGCGTAGACCAGGGAGACGGCGGGCGTGGTCGGCGTCTGGTGCTTCCGCCAGAACCGGTCGAGCTCCAGCAGGTCGAAGTAGTGGCCGCGCCCGGGGAGGGTCGCCGCGCGCGCCATCGTCCGCTCCGAGGCGGTGGCGAAGGCGAGCCCCGGCGGGAGCGCCATCGCCTTCTGCGACCCGGTGAGGAGGAAGTCGAGCCCCCACGCCTCCGCCTCCACCAGCGATCCGCCCACGCTGGTGACGCCGTCCACCAGCAGCAGGATCTCCTCGCCGCACGCCGCCTCCGCGCGCCGCACGGCCTCGGCGATGGCGGGGAGGTCGTTCAGCACGCCGGTGGAGGTCTCGGAGTGCACCACCGTCACCGCGTCGTAGCCGCCGCCGGCGAGGCGCGCGTGGACCTCGCCGGGGTCGTGGGCCTGGCCGGCGGGCACCTCGTACGTCTCCACCTCGCGCCCGCAGTCGGCGACCAGGTCGCGGAAGCGCATGCTGAAGGCGCCGTTCACCAGCGCCAGGGCGCGCCGCGTTACGCCGTTGCGCACCGCCGCCTCCATCATCCCCGTGGCGGAGGAGGAGGAGACGTAGACGGGGCGCGAGGTGCGGAAGAGCGCGCGCAGCACGGGGTCGCACTCCGCCAGGAGGCGCGACATCTCGCTGCCGCGGTGCCCGATCACGGGCCGCGTCATCGCCTGCAACACCTCCGGCCGCACCTCGGTGGGGCCGGGGAGGAAGAATCGTCCGAACTCGGGCATCTCGATCAAGCCAAACGCCGGGTTGATTCCCCCGGGTTGAAAACCCGGGGCTGGAACTGCACGAAATCCGCCTTCGCGGATTCCCCCGCATGGTGATGGCGCAGGAGCGGAGCGCGGTGCACGCGTGCCGTCGATCGAGTGCACCCAGCGATCGACTGCTCCCCCTCTCCGCCCTACAAAATCTGAGCGCCTCCCCGCCGCGGCGAAACCGTCCGCGCGGGGAGCGCACCCTACCCGATCGTGGGGTGATGCGAGGGGATTCTACTCGTTCGATGGCCCCGCGGCGAGCGCCGCGTCGCCGCGGGCGAGGAGGTCCGCGCGGTGGGCGGCGCGCAGCCGCTCACGGTCCGCCTCGTCCGCCGCGAGGGAGAGGACCGCGGCCAGGCTCTCGCCGCGCAGGACGAAGTCGGCGCCGGCGGCTACGGCGGGGCGGAAGGCGACGCCCATGTATGCGGCGAACGCGTCCACCGCGGGCCGCGCCTCCAGGTCCGTGGCGCCGTCGCCGACCAGCAGGGCGGGGCGGGGGAGGTTCCAGGCGCGGATCACCCGCTCCTTGCCGCCGCTGCGCGCGAGCGGCGAGGCGCGCTCGAAGCCCGCGTATCCCCCGCCGCCGTCGAAGTCGATCGCCACCGCCTCCACGGCGTCGGCGGAGAGCCCGAGCGCCCGCGCCGCCTCCTCCACCGGCGGCCGCAGTCCGCCCGAGAGCACGCGCACCGTCTTCCCCAGCCAGAGCAGCGCCTCCACCGTCTCCCGCGCGTCGGCGACCAGCGCGTCAACGTACGCCTGCCCGAGCGCATCGACCTGGGCGCGCGTGGGCCGGATGATCTCCAGGCGGCGGCCGTAGACCTCCTCGAGCGGCACCGTGCCCTGCATGGCCGCGTCGGTGAGCGCGCGGATAGCCTCCGCGTGCGCCCCCGCGAGCTCGTCGATCCCCTCGATGCGGGCCAGCGTCGAGTCGCAGTCGAACACGACGGAGGCGAAGCCGCGGGGCGGGGGTGGGGTCACGGGCAGGCTCCGCGACAGGCGAATGAATTCGCGGCAACAACTGCCCGAAGTCCGCCTTCGCGGACTCCCTGGACGAGATCGAGGCGAGTCGACGAGCCTCGCCGTTGCCTCGGTCCGGGGTTGCCAGATTCCAGCGATGCAGCATTGCCTGTCGAATTGCCCGGATACCTTCGGGGGAGTCCGCGAAGGCGGACTTTGGGCCGTTGTTGCCGCGGTTTCAACCGCCCGTCGCCGGCCTTTCTCATTCTGCTCATTCCGCCGCCAGCTCCGGGCGCGCCAGCCCCGCCGGCAGCGCCAGCGCGAAGCGCGACCCCTTCCCCGGCTCCGAGCGCACCGTCACGTCGCCGCCCAGCCGCCGCGCGAGCTGCCGCGAGAGCGCCAGGCCGATCCCCACCCCGCCGAAGCGGCGCGTGGCCGAGCCGTCCACCTGCCGGAACTCGTCGAAGATCCGCTCCAGCGCGTCCGCGTCGATCCCGATCCCCGTGTCTTCCACCTCCCACACCACCACGTGCCGCACGTCGCCGGTGCGGCGGGCCTCGTCGGTCCAGGGGGAGCCGCTGGCCATCCGCACCCGCACCGTCACCCCGCCCTCGGGGGTGAACTTGTAGGCGTTCGAGAGCAGGTTGCGCAGGATGCGCAGCACCTGGCTCCCGTCGGTGCGCACCGGGACGGTGGCGTCGGGGGCGAGCACCCGCACCTGCAGCTGGGGCGGCGGGGCGAGCGCGCCCATCGCGGCGTGCAGCAGCGCCACCGCGTCGCAGGTCTCCACCTTCGGCGCCAGGCGGCCGAGCTGCAGGCTGGTGAGATCGAGCAGGTCCTCGATCAGCGCCAGCAGCTGCGTTCCCGCGCCCTCGATGCGCTCCACCTGCGCGGCCTGGCCGGCGCTGAGCGCGCCGCCATCGCGCAGCAGGTAGGCGTAGCCCAGGATGGCGGTGAGCGGGGTGCGCAGCTCGTGCGAGACGTTGGCCAGCAGCTCGCCCCGCAGCCGCCGCGCCTCTTCGGCCTCGCGGTAGCGCGCCTCCAGCTCCACGTTCTGCAGCCGCAGCAGGGCGTTGGCGCGCTGCAGGTCCTCGATCAGGTGCGCCTTTTCGGCGGTGGCCGAGAGCTGGTCGGCCACCAGCCGCAGCAGGTGCCGGTCGTGGCTGCGCGGCGCGCCGGGATCGCGGAAGTAGAAGGTGAGCGCCCCCTCCGGCCGGCCGCCCTGCAGCAGGGGGAGGGAGACCGAGGCGGCGAACCCCAGCTCGCGCGCCACCTCCCACCAGTCCTCCAGCCCCGCGGCGGCGAAGACGTCGGGGACCTCGACCACCCGGTTCTCCGCCACGGCCACCCCCGTGGGCCCCGCACCCACGCGCACGCGCACCTCGCCCAGGAAGGCCGCGAACTCCGGCGGCCAGTTCCAGCTGGCGGCCAGCCGCAGCACCTCGGCGCCGTCGCGCAGGAACACCGAGGCGAAGGCGGCGCCCACCAGCGGCGAAACACGTTCCAGCGCAAGGCGATAGACCTCCAGCGGGGTGGCGGCGGTCTGGAAGGCGTGGGCGATCTCGCGCGCCGCCTGCAGCTCGCGGAGCAGGGTGTCGGCGGCGGGAAGCGGCGCGGCGACTGGACTTTCGGGCACTTCGGGTTCTCTTGACGGATGTGGAGGCGCCGCCTACTGTAGGGGGCGAACGGCGTAGCCGTTTGGCGTGTCGCCGAATTCCACCCTCTTTTCCAGGAGCTACGCGGTGAACAAGTCCGAATTGGTCCAGCAGCTCGCCGCCCGCGCCGACCTGACCAAGGCCCAGGCTTCCCGCGTCGTCGAGGCGCTCTTCGCGGTCAACGGCGGCCTCATCGCGGACGCGCTCCGCGGCGGCGACAAGGTGCAGATCACCGGGTTCGGCAGCTTCGAGGCGAAGCACCGCGAGGCCCGCACGGGCCGCAACCCGCGCACCGGCAAGGAGATCAAGATCGCCGCCTCCAAGAGCCCGGCGTTCCGCAGCGGCAAGGGCTTCAAGGACGCGCTCTCCAGCGGCAAGAGCTGAGACCGCCTCCGGACGGACACCCCGAGAGCCACGGCGCCCGCCGTGGCTCTCGCCACATCCGGCCCCGGCGCATGCCCACCGATGGCGCGGAGGCGACGCCCACGTGAACCGGGGGAGCCGCGGGGCACCGTGCACCCGCTGCTGGACCTGCACGGCCTGACCGGAGACGAGGCGCTCCGGCGGGCCGAGGGGTGGCTGCGCGCCCGCGCGGCCGAGGGGGAGCGCACCGTGGTGATCGTCACCGGCCGCGGCCGCCACTCGAGCGGCCTCCCGGTGCTCCGCCCCGAGATCGAGCACCTGCTGGAGGGGCTGCGCGGCTCCACGGTGGCGGAGTGGGAGCCCACCCACGGCAGCGGCGGCTTCCGCGTAAGCCTCCGCCCGCCCGCGGCCCTCCCGGGCGCGGCGGCCGCCGCCGAGACCCTCGCCCGCCAGTACCCGCCCGAGCTCCGCCGCCGCGCCGAAGAATCGCTCGCCGAGCTGGGGGTCACCCCCACCCCCGCCCTCCTCCGCGCCGAGATCCGGCGCATCGCCGCCGAAGACGAAGCCGAGCGGCGAAGCTAGCCTTCCCCCGTCCCGCGCCGCAACCGAATCGTTCGCTCCGGCCGCCGCGGGGCAGCTGGTGGCCACGCATTGCGGAGCTTCGGGCACGACCCCGCCCTCCAAACCGAATGGCTCACACGGAGTCAACGGAGTCAGCGGAGTCGTTCTCCGTTGACTCCGCTGACTCCGTGTGAGTTCTTCCGTTTCTGGTTGCGTTTCTCGCGCCCTCCATCCGCGCGAGCGTTCTTTTTGCGTCACCGTCTCAGGAGCCTTGTGCGCGGGGGATCGCCGCGCAAGCTTGGAATCGTCCCGCCAGCGTAACCCGGAGCACCCACAGCAACGGAGGAGCGTCATGGGGATCCTGGATCGTGCGACCGCCTTCTTCGGCGCGGGGACCGCGCAGGCCACCGCGCCGCCGACGGGGCTGGGGCGCGGAGAGGTGGAGGCGCGGCTGCGCGAGGGGGTCCGCTCGCTGGCGCGGCTGGACCTCTCGGGGGCGGACCTGTCGGAGATGGACCTGGAGGGCGCCGACCTCAGCGAGGCGAAGCTCCGGGGCGCCAACCTGCGCGGGGCCAACCTGCGCGGCGCCGACCTCTCCGAGGCGCAGCTCTGCAGCACCGACCTCTCCGGCGCGGTGCTGGAGAACGCGGTGCTGCGCAACGTGAACTGCCTCCGCACCGGCGCACTGCGTCCCCCCAGGCTCGACGGCGCCAACCTCACCGGCGCCGACCTCTCGGGCGCGGAGCTGAGCAACGCGAGCTTCGACGGCGCCACGCTCACCGGCGCCCTGCTCGAGAACGCGGGGCTGGGGCAGGCGAACCTGACGGGGGTGCACGCCGGCGGGGCGCGGCTCAAGGGCGCCAACCTGCGCCACGCGCGCCTCGACGCGGCCACCTTCTCGGGCGCCCAGCTCGACACGGCGGACCTGACCCGCGCGAGCGCCCACGGGGTGAACCTCTCCGGCGCCTCGCTGGTGCGCGCGAACCTGACCGGGGCGGCGCTCCAGGGCGCGGACCTCTCCGGCGCCGTGCTGCGCGACGCCCAGCTCGACGACGCGGTGCTGCGCGGCGCCAACCTGCGCGGCGCGTCCTTCGCCGGCGCCGACCTCGACGGGGCCGACCTCGACGGGGCGGACACGGAGGGCGCGGACTTCGCCGGGGCGCACAACCGGGCGCGCGCGGCGGCCGTGTAGAACGGCATTTCACGCGGAGACGCAGAGGCGCAGAGAGCCAGGACGGCTCTCTGCGTCTCCGGTTTTCCACTCCCACCGTCCGCATGCCCACCCATGCTCGCCGTGATCCTCGCAGGTACGGGTCCGCCCGCGTTCTTCGCCCAGGCCGCCACTGTGATCGTGGCCGGCGCGCTGGTCGCGTACGTCGGCGCGCGCGCCGGGCTCGTCACCATCGTCGGGTTCCTGGTCGCGGGGGTGGTGATCGGGCCGTACGGGCTGGGGATCGTGAGCGACCGCGAGCTGGTGGACGCGGCGGCGGAGCTCGGCGTGGTGCTCCTCCTCTTCACCATCGGCATCGAGTTCAGCTTCGAGCGGCTGGCGCGCATCCGCCGGCTGATCCTGGGCGGCGGCACGCTGCAGGTAGTCCTCGGCGCGGGGGCGACGGCGGGGATCCTGGCCGCGCTGGGGGTGGAGTGGCGCGCGGCGGTGTTCACCGGGCTGCTGGTGTCGCTCTCCTCCACCGCCATCGTGCTCAAGCTGCTGGCTGACCGCGGCCAGACCACCCGCGCCCACGGCCAGGTGGGGCTGGGGCTGCTGATCTTCCAGGACCTGGCCATCATCCCCATGGTGCTCCTCCTCCCGCTGCTGGGCGGACAGGGCGGCGGCTCGGCGGGGGACGTGGCGCTGGCGCTGGGGAAGGCCGCGGGGATCATCGTGGCCGTGCTGGTGGTGGCGCGGCGGGTGATGCCGCCGCTGCTGGAGACGGTGGCGCGCACCTGCGCCCCCGAGCTCTTCCTGCTCACGGTGATCGCGGTCTGCTTCGGCACCGCGTACCTCACCAGCCTGGCGGGGGTGAGCCTGTCGCTGGGCGCCTTCCTGGCGGGGCTGGTGGTGGCCGAGAGCCGCTTCAGCGAGCACGCGCTGGGGGAGATCCTGCCGCTGCAGATCCTGTTCAGCGCCACCTTCTTCGTGTCGGTGGGGATGCTGCTGGACCTGGGCTTCCTGGTGCGCCACCTGCCGATGGTGGGCGCCGCAGCCCTCGGCGTGCTCGCGATCAAGACCGTCACCACGGGCGCGTCGGCGCGGGCGCTCGGGTACCGGCTCCCGGTGGCGGGCGCCGCGGGGCTGCTGCTGGCGCAGGTGGGCGAGTTCTCCTTCGTGCTCGACCGCGCCGGGGGCGCGGCCGGGCTCTCGCCGCTGGGGATGGGCGAGGCGGGGTCGCAGACCTTCATCGCCGCGACCGTGGTGCTGATGATCGCCACCCCCTACCTCGCCTCGGCCGCGTCGTGGCTGGAGGCGCGCCGCGGGTCGCACGCACCGGGTCGCGCGCGGAAGGAAGCGGAGGCGGCGGCCGACGACGGCCTGGAGGGGGTGCGGCTGGAGAACCACGTGGTGGTGGCCGGCTACGGCGCGGGTGCGCGGCAGCTGGTGCGGGTGCTGAACGGCACCGGCGTCCCCTTCGTGATCACCACGCTCAGCCCGGACGGGGCGCGCGAGGCGAAGGAGGCCGGCTATCCCGTGCTGCTCGCCGACTCGACGCGGCAGCGGACGCTGGAGCGGGTGGGGATCGAGCGGGCCAAGGTGATGGTGATCGCCGACGACGACGCGGCCACGGCGTCGCGGATCACCACGGTGGCGCGGATGACGAACCCCACCATGCGCATCGTGGTGCGCACGCGCTACCTGGCCGAGGTCGACCCGCTGGCCGAGGCCGGCGCCGACCGGGTGCTGGCGGAGGAGCTGGAGGCGGTGGTGCAGCTCTTCGCCGACGTGCTGCGCGAGTACCGGGTGGAGCCGGGGGAGATCGAGGCCCAGGAGGCCGCGGTCCGGGCCGGCCGCTACGCCGCCCTCCGCGCCGCCGAGCTGCCGCCCCTCCCGCCGTGCCCGCTGGAGGGCGATTGCCTGGAGTCGCGCACCGTCACCGTCCGCGAGGGCGCGCCCGCCGCGGGCCGGCGGCTGGGCGAGCTGACGCTGGCGCCCTACGGCCTGCAGGTGCGCGGCCTGCGCGCCGACGGCGTCTGGGAGCCGGAGCCCTCCGACGACGCCGTGCTGCGCCCCGGCGCCGAGCTCGCGCTCGCCGGCACCGCCGAGGCCTTCGCGCGCGGCGCGCCCCTCTTCCGTCCCGCGGGCGGCCCGCTCCCCGCGCCCCCGCCGCCCGCGCGCAGGCGGCCGACGGTGGACACGGAGCAGGTGGTCACCCTCGCCCCGGCGGACCCGTCGAAGTGCGCGCACCTGGCGCAGGTGCGGCCGGTGCACCCCGGCACCCGCGGCTGCGAGGAGTGCCTGCGCACGGGCGACGACTGGGTGCACCTGCGCGTCTGCATGAGCTGCGGCCACGTAGGCTGCTGCGACGACTCGAAGAACCGCCACGCCACCGCCCACTTCCACGCCACTGCCCACCCGGTGATGCGCTCCATCGAGCCGGGCGAGCGCTGGGGCTGGTGCTACGTGGACAAGATCGAGCTGTAAAAACTCGACGCAGAGACGCAGAGGAACGGAGAGAACTGCTGCGTTCTCTCCGTTCCTCTGCGTCTCTGCGTCAAATGTTCTTTTTCAGGTCTGGAAGCCCGAGACCAGCTCGCGCATCCGCTCGGCGGCGTGGAGGAGCTCCATGCTGCTGGCGCTCATCTCCTGCGTCGCGGCGCTCTGCTCCTCGGCCGCGGCGGAGACCTCCTCGGCGCTCGCGGCGTGCGACTCGGAGGTGCCGGACACCTCGGCGACGGCCGTTTCCACTCCCTCCATCGCCGCGCTGTTGCGCGTCACCGCGTCTTCCACCTGGCCGGCGGCCGAGCGCACCCCGTCGACGGCAACCAGGATCTGCTCCAGCGCGGCGTCGGCGCCCTTGGAGACGTGCTCCACGTCGGCCACCTTCTCCTGCCCGCGCCCCATCGTTCCCACCACCCCCTCGATGCGCTGGCGGATGGCGCCCACGTTCTGCGCGACCTCCTGCGCCGCGCGCGCCGAGCCCTCGGCCAGCTTGCGCACCTCCTCGGCGACCACCGCGAAGCCGCGGCCGTGCTCGCCGGCGCGCGCCGCCTCGATCGCCGCGTTCAGCGCCAGCAGGTTGGTCTGCCGCGCGATCCCGGTGATGGTCTCCACGAAGCGGTCGATCTGCAGCGAGGTCTGCGCCAGCTCGGTCACCTGGTTGGCGCTCGCCTGCACCACGTCGCGGATCTCCACCAGCCGCGCCAGCGCCCCCGTCACCTCCTGCCGGCTGCGGGTGGCCACCTCGAAGATCTGCTGCGTGAGGGTGGTCACCATCCGCGACGCGTTGGAGATCTCCTGCGTGCGCCGCTTCATCTCGTCCAGGGCCTCCTGCGTGGCCTGCAGCCCGTGCGACTGGCTCTCGGCCCCGCCGGCGATCCCCACCATGGCGGTGGCCACCTCGCCGCTCGACGCCGCCACCTCTTCGCTGATGCTGGAAAGGTCCGACGCGAAGGTGGAGATGCGCTCGGCGGTGGACACGGTCTCGCCCACGATGTTGCGCAGCTGCGACGCCATCCCGCTGAACGCGCCGGCCAGCGACGCGAACTCGCCCGTCATCCCCCCGTCGAGCTTCACCCGCAGGTCGCCCTGCCCCAGCTGCTCGGCGGCCAGCACCAGCCCGTGCAGCGGCCGGGTGATGCCGCGCACCGTGCTGTACACCAGCAGCCCCGCGATCAGCGCCGCCAGCAGGCCGATCAGCGCCAGCACCAGCTCGCTCTGGCGCGCCTCGTTCTGCAGCTGGCCCGAGGCCACCGACACCTTCTCGGCCTGCGCCGTGCTGATCTTGCGGATCTCCTGCTGCAGCTCCTGCGTCTGCGGGCGGATGGCGGACACGCGGGCCACCGCGCCCGCCGCGTCGCCCACGTCGTGCTGGGCGTGGGCCAGCGCGTACTCCACCTCGATGCGCGAGTGGAGCCCCTCCACCTTCACGATCTCCTGCTGCTCGGCGGGGGAGAGGTCCTTCAGGTCCTTGTACTGGCGCCGCTGCTCGTGCGCCTGGCGCCCGAAGTCGCTGAACTGCTGGGCGATGTCGGGGCCCGGCGTCACCAGGTAGCGCTCGCCGGCGGCGATCTGGTTGAGGATCAGGCTCTCCAGCGAGCTGCCGATCTCGGTGGTGCGCCGCAGGCTCCCCAGCCGCTCGTCCATCCGGTCGGTGAGCCGCTTCACGGTCAGGAAGCTGCCCAGCGCGCCGGCCAGGATCAGCAGCACCAGGAAGGCGCCGCCGTAGATCAGCCGGTCCCGGATGGACTGGAAGAAGCCGGGGCGGGTCACAGCCGGCTGCCGCGCAAGATCTTCCGGTACGCGGACGGGAGTGCTCATCGGGTGCCTCGGGTCAGCTGGATGGTGCCGTTCTGGATGGTGCCCACGGCGAAGGCCTTCTGCAGCGGGTCGCCGTGCTCGTCGAAGCGGATCTCGCCGGTGGCACCCTGGAAGGGCGCGGCGCCGCCGGTTTGCCCCAGCGTCTTGAGGTAGCGCTGGATCCCCGCGCGGGTGGGCCCGTTGGCGCGCGCGGCGGCGGCCAGCAGGTTGACCGCGTCGTAGGCCGCGGCGGCATAGGGGTCGGGGTCCTTGCCGTACGCCTGGTGGAACGCGGTGGCGAAGGCGGCCGCGCGCTCCCCGGCGGCGGGATGGTAGAGAAGCCCCACCAGGGTGCCGTCGAAGGTGGGGCCCTGCTGGGAGAGCGCCACCAGCCCGTCGCCGCCGATGAAGCGCGCCTGCATCTGCAGCCCGCGCGCCTGCTCGATGATCTTCGCCCCCGCCGCGTCGAGGCCGGCGATGAACACCGTCTGCACGCCGCGCATCTGCATGCGCCTGAGGTAGGGCTTGAAGTCGGCGGTGGAGTCGGAGAAGGGGTCGTACTCGGCCACCGTGCCCCCGGACTTCACCAGCGCGTCGCGGAAGGCGCTGGCCAGCCCGCGGCCGTAGTCGTCGTTGACATACATCACCGCCACGGTGGCCGAGAGCCCACGGGCCGCCGCGGCGAGCGCCACCGCGTTGGCCGAGTCGCTGCTGGCCACGCGGAAGGTCCAGTCGCCCAGGCGGGAGATGTCGGGGCTGGTGGCGGTGGTGGCGAGCTCCGGCAGGGTGCCCCGCACGCTGTCGGCCTCGCCGTTGTAGATGGCGGCCGAGGCGAGGGTGGTCCCCGAGTTCACCGGCCCGGCGAGCGCCACCACCTTCGGGTCGCGCACCAGCTCGGCGGCGATGGCGATGGCGGTGTGCGCGTCGGCCCCATCGTCCCTGGGGAGCAGCTCGAGCCGGCGGCCGTCGATGCCGCCGGCGGCGTTGATCTCCTTCACCGCGAGCTCGGCGCCCTGCTTGGTCGCGATCCCGAGATCCTGCCGCAGCGGCCCGGCGAGCGCGAAGGTCACCTTCCCGCCGCCCCCCCCGCGGCCGCAGGCGGCCACGCAGAGGAGCGGAAGCAGGCGGAGCGCCGGGCGGACGCGCGCCGGGAGGCCGCGACTGGGCGGAGGCGGGAGCATGGATGGGCGCGGGGAGCGTGAATGGGGTGAGAACGCCGCATTCTACGGGCGCCGTCCAGCCGTTGTCAACCAAAATAGGGCAATCTCACGCCGGAGACGCGGAGATTCCGTTTGCCGCGCATCATACCACGCCGCAGCGCTTCGATCCGGATCACGTCATCCAGACCGAATGGCTCACACGGAGTCAACGGAGAACGACTCCGCTGACTCCGTTGACTCCGTGTGAGCTCTTCCGTGGAGGCCGGGGGAACCGGAACGATCCGCGGAAACGAGGGATCAGTCCGCGAGATAGGCGGCGAAGAGGGCGACGGTCGCTTCCACGTCGCGCACGTCCACGGCCTCGAAGGGGGAGTGGGAGTAGCGGATGGGCGGGGCCACCAGCAGCGCCTCCATCCCCTGCCGCACCAGGTGCGCGCCGTCGGAGGAGTAGTGGTAGAGCACCACGTCCTGCACGGGGATGGAGGCGCCCTCCGCCGCCGCGCGCAGCTCCGCGATCAGCCGGCGCGAGTAGTGGACGGAGGAGTCGCGGTGCACCAGCGCCGGCCCCATCCCCAGGCGGATGGGGACGTGCGCCTCGTTGACGGTGGGGATGTCGCCCGCCAGGCCGTTGTCGATCACGAAGCCCACGTCGTAGCCGCGGCCGTCGCGCGCCAGGCTGCTGGCGCCCAGCATCCCGATCTCCTCCTGCACCGTGAGCGCCAGCGTCACGTCATGGCGCCGCTCGGCGCCGGCCAGGCGGCGGGCGAGCTCCACCAGCACCGCCACCCCCAGCCGGTCGTCCATCGCCTTCCCCACCAGCAGCCGGCCCACGCGGCGGATGGCGGGGTCCCACACCATGCGCGTCCCCACCCGCACCCCGCGCTCGGCGCACTCGACGGCGGTGAGCCCCACGTCCACGAACAGGTCGTCCCACCCCAGGGTGGTGCGCGCCTTCTGCTCCGGGGTGAGCGCGTGCCCCGTGGTGGCCGCCACCACGCCGGGGAGGGAGCCGCCCTCCGCCAGCACCCGCACCGGCGCGCCGACGAAGTAGGGGAAGGAGAACTGGTCGCGCTCCCCCGGGAGCACGCGCAGGAAGCCGTCGGCGGTGACGGAGCGGACGATCAGCGAGAGCTCGTCGGCGTGGGCGGCGAGGAGCACCCGCCTGCCGGGGCCGGGGAGGTGGAGGAAGAGGTTCCCCACCGGGGTCTGCGTGACCTCGCCCAGCGGCTCCCAGGCGCGGCGCACCCAGTCCAGCACCTCGTCTTCCTGGCCGGTGGGCCCGGCGAGCGAGGTGAGGGTGCGGAGGAGCTCCTCCATCGACTCGGCCGCCGCGCCCGCGTCGGCGGGGCGCTGCCCCGGCGTGCGGGCGCCGTCCGCCTGGGCGGGCGGGCTCCCCGCGGCGTGCGCCGCGGGCGCGGGTGTCTCCCCGGTGAAGTCCGCCATGCTCGTCATCCCCCCGCGTCGTGGCCGTCCACGCGGCCGATCCCCGCTGCCAGGTAGCTCCTGGACAGCTCCACGTAGTGCTCCGCGCTGGTGGCCACCCAGCGCAGCGACTCGCCCTCCAGCACCTTCTTCACCCGCGCCGGCGTCCCCGCCGCCAGGGTGCGGGGCGGCACCTCGCTCCCCGTGGCCACCACCGCGCCCGCGGCCACCAGCGCGCCCTCGCCCACCGTGGCCCGCTGCAGCACCACCGCGTTCATCCCGATCAGCGCGCCGTCGCCCACCACGCAGCTCTCCAGGATCGCGCCGTGGCCCACGGTGACGCCGGCGCCGATCACCGTGGCGCCCTGCCGGCTCACGTGCACCACCACGTTGTCCTGGATGCTGGTGCGCGCGCCGATGGAGATCTCGTGCTCCGGCTCGTCGCCGCGGATCACGGCGCCGAACCAGACGCTCGCCTCCTCGCCCACGCTCACGTTGCCGATCACCACGGCGCCGGGGGCGATGAACGCCGTGGGGTGGATGCGCGGGTGGATCCCCGCGTAGGGAAAGATCGGCATCACGCTCCGGCGAGGATGGGCGCCAGCCGCGCCGCGTCGACGTTGCTCCCGGTGAGCACCACCACCACCGGGCCCTCCAGGCCGCGCACCGCGCCCTCCAGCAGCGCCGCCGCCGCCACCGCCGCCGAGCCCTCGGCCACCACGCCCTCTTCCACGTAGAGCCAGCGGATCGCGCGCCGCACCGCGTCTTCCGCCACCAGCACCACCTCGTCCACCACCTCGCGGGCCAGCGCCAGGGTGGAGGCGTCCACATCGCCCGAGAGCCCCTCGCAGAGGGTGGGCCCGTAGTGGGTGGTGGTCGGCCGCCCGGCGGCGAGCGAGGCGTGCATCGCCGCCGTCTGCTCGGTCTGCGTCCCCACCACCCGCACCCCGCGCCCCAGCGCCCGCGCGACGATGCCGATCCCCCCGATCAGCCCGCCCCCGCCCACCGGGGCGACGATCGTCCGCACCCCGGGAAGCTCGTCGAGGATCTCCAGCCCCACCGTCCCCTGCCCCGCGAGCACGGCGGGGTCGCTGACGGGGTTGAGGAAGGTGGCGCCCGACTCGGCCGCGAAGGCCAGGGCGGCCGCGGCCGCTTCGTCGAAGCCGCCGTCGACGAGGCGCAGCTCCGCGCCGTAGCGGGCGATGCGCCGCCGCTTCACCTCCGGCGCGCTCCCGGGGACGAACACCACCGAGCGCGCCCCCTGCAGCCGCGCCGCCAGCGCCACCCCCTGCCCGTGGTTGCCGGCCGAGGCCGTCACCACCCCCCGCGCCCGCGCCCCGGGCGGGAGCAGCGCCACCCCGTTGTAGGCGCCGCGCAGCTTGAACGAGCCGGTGCGCTGCAGCCCCTCGAGCTTGAGGTGCACGTCGACCCCGGCGGCCTCGGAGAGCGCGTCGGAGCGCTCCAGCGGGGTGCGCCGCACCACCCCCTCCATCCGCCGCGCCGCCGCGCGCACGTCGTCGAGCGAGGGAACGCCCGCGCCGGCGTCGCGCGCGGGCTCCTCCGCGTCCACGGGGGGAACGATTCGTGCTGCGCCGCGCGCCGTCATGGAAGCCGGAACGCCTGCGTGCGCGCCACGGGGTGGTTCGACGAGGTCAGGCGCGCCGTGGCGGTGAGCAGCCGCCCCCGCAGCTCCGCCGGGGGGCGCCAGCGCTCGCTGAAGGCGCGCGTCTCGCCCGCCGCCAGCGTCTCGCTGCGCAGCGCCTGGGTGAACATCATGTCCGCCGCCCAGCTCCACACCGTGCGCCCGCCGTCGCTCACGGCGAAGTCGTAGCTCTGGCCGCTGCGGAAGTCGAGGGTGAGCGGCCCCTGGGTGGCGTTGGTGACCTGCAGGAGGAAGCGCACGCTGTCGGCCGTGGGCTCCACCGAGAGGGTGGTGACCAGCGGCTCGGCCGCGCCGCCGCCGGCGTCGCTCCCCGCGGCGGGCGCGGGGGCCTGCGCGGCGGGGGGCGTGCACGCGGCCAGCAGGGTCAGGGCGGCAAAGGCGAGCGCGGAGCGCATGGTCGTCCTCGGGAAGGGGAGCGCCGGCCGGCGGGTGCGGCGGGCGCCGTACACGGTGTGCGCGGGGGCGTGGGAGCGGCCGGTCCCTCCGCGCCGTTCCGGGGGCGCGGACCCGCAAGATAGAGGCCCCGCGGCGAGGGCGTCAAGCAACGTTCCGGCGTGCCCGGAGCGTGCTTGCGAAAAATTTCACAAGCTCGTATATTGGGCTCACAAGGCGCGAGGAGACGGGAGAAAAGGCCAGCCATGGCGCAGAAACCCGGGCCTGCGGGCCCTCCGCGGCCGGACGTGCCCGGCGCGGCGCAGTACGCGGGGCTCGGCCTGACCTTCGGCGCCGGGATCGTGCTCTTCACGCTGCTGGGGAGCTGGGTGGACAGCCGCCTGGGAACGGAGCCGTGGGGATTGATGCTGGGGGTGTTCGGGGGGTTCGCGCTCAGCCTGCTGTGGGTGTACCGGCGGCTGGTGGTGGCGCCCCGCGAGCGGGCGGCGCGGGACCGGCGGGAGTGAGCGCCGCGCGCCTCCTCAAGCTCCTGGCGGGGGTTGCCCTGATCGCGGTGGCGGTGTACCTGGCCGCCTCGCTGCTGGTGCCGGCGGAGTCGCGCCGGGCGGTGGCGGTCGGGGTGGGGGCGGGGGCGGCCTGGCAGGCGCTGGTGCTGGCGGTGACGCTCACGGCGCTTCCGCACAACCGGCTGGCCGCCTTCGGGGGGGGGATGATCGCGCGCTTCCTGCTGGTGGCGGCGGCCGCGCTGGTGGTGGTCCCCGCGCTGGGGCTGCCGATGGGACCCGCGCTGCTGCCGATGGTGACGGTGCTGTTCGCAACCACGTTGATCGAGCCGGTGCTGTTCGCGGCCGGCGCAGGGGATACCAGGGTTCGATGATCGCTACAGCCGCAGTCCTGCTCGCACTGGCCGGGGCGCCCGCGCAGGCCGCCCCGCGGGCCGCGCACGCGCCGGTGGAGGTGGTGGCGCAGAACGCCGAGGTGCAGGCGGAGCACCGGGCCGCCACGAACCCCGCCTACGGCAACCGCGACTCGGGCGAGCCCGCGTCGGGGAAGGAAGAGCAGCTCGACTTCCTGCACCACGTGCAGGACTCGCGCGAGTGGGAGCTGCCGGGGACCACGGTGCACTTCCCCCCGCCGCACACCTGGCAGGTGGGGCCGATCGACCTGACGCCGACCAAGTTCGTGGTGTTCCTGCTCCTCGCCGGGGTGCTGACGGTGCTCACGCTGCTGGGCGGGGCGTCGCTGGCGGCGAAGGCGGAGCCCGGGGTGACCGCGGGGAAGCGGCACAACATCGTCGAGGCGATGGTGCTCTTCATCCGCAACGAGGTGGTGATGCCGAACATCGGGCACGGCGGCGAGAAGTTCGCGCCGTTCGTCTGCACGCTGTTCTTCTTCATCATGTTCGCGAACCTGCTGGGGATCTTCCCCTACGGGGCGAGCGCCACGGCCAGCATCTCGGTCACGGTGGGGCTGGCGCTGATCGTGTTCCTGGTGGTCGAGGTCGGCGCGATCATCTCGAAGGGCTTCGGGCACTGGCTGCACACGGTGTGGATGAAGCCGCCGGGGTTGAGCCCGGTGCTGGGGATCGCGATGGCGATGTTCCTCCTCCCGCTGGAGTTGCTGGCCAAGTTCGTCCGCCCGATCGCGCTGACCATCCGCCTGATGGCGAACATGACCGCGGGGCACATCGTGCTCCTGGCCATCATCTCGCTGATCTTCGTGTTCGGGAGCTGGGCGGTGGTGATCGGGCCGGTGTTCATGGCGGTGGCGATCACCTTCCTGGAGATCTTCGTGGCGTTCCTCCAGGCGTTCATCTTCGCCATCCTGAGCAGCGTGTTCATCGGGCTGGTGCGGCACGCGCACTAGGAACGGAAGTGCTGAGTGCTGAGTGCTGAGTGCTAAGTGCTAAGTGCTAAGTGCTAAGTGCTAAGTGCTAAGTGCTAAGTGCTAAGTGCTAAGTGCTAAGTGCTAAGTGCTAAGTGCTAAGTGCTAAGTGCTGAACGGCACCGCACTGCGGACTCGGGACTCGGCGGGTGAAGACGAAAGACGGTGCAACGCGCCAGGGGTGAGGAAGCCGGCACTTGGCACTTGGCACTTGGCACTGAAGTTGGGGTCCGCGGCGAGACCTGGAAATTCGCCGCCGGCGGGGCGCGCTCCACCCCCGTCGTACAGTACCCGGGAGATGGGCGCCCGGGGATGGGCGTGCGGCGCGGTCGCGCCGGCTTGCGCCCCGCGGCCAGGAGGCCGCATGGAGCTGGGCCTGAATCCGACGGAACGCTGGTTTTACGGGAGATACGCAGATGATGCTCCAGGCAGTCGCGAACACCGCGCTGAACAACGGCCTGCTGGGCGCCGGGCTCGGCGCCGGCATCGCCGTGATCGGCGCCGGCATCGGCATCGGCCTCATCGGCCGCGGCGCCACCGAGGGGATGGCCCGCCAGCCGGAGCTGGCCGGCACCATCCAGACCGCCGCCCTGATCCTCGCGGCCTTCGTCGAGGGCGTGGCGCTGTTCGCCATCGTGGTGGCGTTCATGATCCAGAACAAGATCGGCTGAGCCGGACCCGCCGTCCGCCGCGCCCCGGACGGGAGCGCGGCGGGCGGCTCGACTTCTTTACCGACTTACGGACGGCAGATATCGCAATGCGTCGCTCGCTCATCGCCGCCATGGCCCTGGTGCCCGCAACGGCCCTCCCCCTCCTGGCGCAGGAGCACGAGGAGAAGCCGGGGCTGCTCACGGTGAACACCGGGCTCACCGTCTGGACGATCGTCATCTTCCTGATCGTCCTGGCGATCCTGGCCAAGTTCGCCTTCCCCAAGATCCTGGGCGCCGTGGAGGAGCGCGAGCGGCACCTGGCCGACCTGGCCGCCGCCGCCGAGAAGGACCGCGCCGAGGCCGCCGCGCTGGTGGAGGAGCACCGCCGCCTGGTGGACGAGACCCGCGGCAAGGTGCAGGAGGCGCTGGGCGAGGCGCGCAACACCGCCGAGAAGATGCGCGCCGAGCTCATGGATCAGGCGCGCCGCGAGCACGACGAGCTGCTCGCCCGCGGCCGCGCCGAGGTAGCCAACGAGCGCGCCGGGATGCTGGAGCAGGTGCGCCGCGACGCCGCCGAGCTGGCGATGGCCGCCGCCGAGAAGCTTGTCCGCCGCTCCCTGGACGGCGACGACAACCGCCGCCTGGTGCAGGAGTACCTGGCGCAGGTCGCGCCCGTCGCGAGGGCCTGAGGCCATGCGCGCCGAGATCATCGCCCGCAACTACGCCGACACGCTGCTGGAGCTGGCGCGCCGCCACGGCGGCCCGCGCACGGTGGAGGAGTTCGGCGCCGCGATGGAGCTCCTGGGCGACACCGTGGCCGAGCCGCGGGTGCGCGAGTTCCTGAGCTCGCCCCGCATCCCCGCCGCCGCGCGCAAGGAGGCGCTGCGCGGCGCGCTGGAGGGGCGCGTGCCCGACCTCTTCCTGCGCTTCGTGATGGTGGTGGTGGACAAGCGCCGCCAGCGGCTGCTGGGCGACATCGCGCACGAGTACCGCGCGCTGGTCGACGAGCAGGCCGGCCGGGTGCGGGTGCAGGTGCAGATCAGCCACGCCCCCGACCAGGCGCTGCGCGACCAGGTGGCGAACGCGCTGGCAAAGCGCCTGGGGAAGGACGTGGTCGCCACCTTCACCGTGGAGCCGGAGCTCCTGGGCGGGATGGTGGTGCGCTACGGCGACGAGATCCTGGACGGCAGCGTGCGGACGGGCGCGGAGAATCTGCGCCGGAGGCTGGTCGCGGCGGTGATATAAAAAAAGTGCCAAGTGCCAAGTGCCAAGTGCCAAGTGAACGGCACCCGGCCTCCAGCACTCAGCACTCAGCACTCAGCACTTAGCACTTAGCACTCAGCACTTAGCACTTAGCACTCAGCACTTAGCACTGGTTCGTCGAGGTAGGCGAAGAAGCCCGAGCCACTCCGGCGCATGCCGGACCGGAAAGGAATAGAGACATGGCGGTCGACACCCAGCTTCGCGCGAGCGAGATCAAGAACGTGCTGCTCGGCGAGATCGAGCGGTACGACCAGGCCCTCGGCGCCGAGCAGGTGGGCGAGGTGCTCGAGGTCAAGGACGGCATCGCCCGCATCTACGGCCTGATGGGGACGATGGCGAGCGAGATGCTCGAGATCACGCCTTCCGGCGGCCGCGCGGTGGTCACCGCGCTCGCGCTGAACCTGGAAGAGGACAACATCGGCGCCGTGATCCTCGGCGACTGGACGGTGGTGCAGGAGGGCGACCAGGTGCGCGGCACCGGACGCGTGCTCGACATCCCCGTGGGCCCCGAGTTCCTGGGGCGCGTGGTGAACCCGCTGGGCGAGCCGGTGGACGGCAAGGGCCCCATCGCCGCCGGCGGCGGGCGCCGCCAGGTGGACATCGTGGCCCCCGGCATCGTGCTGCGCCAGCCGGTGAAGGAGCCGATGCAGACCGGCGTGAAGGCCATCGACGCGCTGATCCCCATCGGCCGCGGCCAGCGCGAGCTGATCATCGGCGACCGCGGCACGGGGAAGACGGCCATCGCCGTCGACACCATCATCAACCAGAAGGGCCAGGGCGTCGTCTGCGTGTACGTGGCCATCGGCCAGAAGAACTCCACCATCGCCGGCGTGGTCTCGCGGCTGGAGGAGGCCGGCGCGATGGAGTACACCATCGTGGTGGCCGCCGCCGCCAGCGACCCGGCGCCGCTGCAGTACATCGCCCCCTACGCGGGGACGGCGCTGGCCGAGTACTTCATGTACACCAAGGACGAGAGCGGGAAGGGGAAGGCCACGCTCTGCGTCTACGACGACCTCTCCAAGCAGGCCGTGGCCTACCGGCAGATGTCGCTGGTGCTGCGCCGCCCGCCGGGGCGCGAGGCGTACCCGGGCGACGTGTTCTACCTGCACAGCCGCCTGCTGGAGCGCGCCGCCAAGCTCAGCGACGAGATGGGCGGCGGGTCGCTCACCGCGCTCCCCATCATCGAGACGCAGGCCGGCGACGTGTCGGCCTACATCCCGACCAACGTGATCTCCATCACCGACGGGCAGATCTTCCTGGAGTCGAACCTCTTCTACTCCGGCGTGCGCCCGGCCGTGAACGTGGGCATCTCGGTGAGCCGCGTGGGCGGCGCGGCGCAGATCAAGGCGATGAAGAAGGTGGCCGGCAAGCTCAAGGGCGAGCTGGCGCAGTATCGCGAGCTCGAGGCCTTCGCGGCCTTCGGCTCGGAGCTCGACCCGGTCACGCAGCGCCAGCTTGCGCGCGGCGCCCGCTCGGTGGAGGTGCTGAAGCAGAAGCAGTACACGCCCATGCCGGTGGAGCACCAGGTGGCGATCATCTACGCGCTCACCAACGGCTACCTCGACGACGTGGACGTGGGGCAGATCGCGGCGTGGGAGCGCGACTTCCACGTGTACCTGCGCACCCAGCACGCCGGCGTGCTGCAGTCGATCCGCGAGTCGCGCGAGCTGACGAGCGAGGCGGAGGAGGGGCTGAAGAAGGCGATCGGCACCTACGGCGGCCTCTTCGCCGACCCGCACTCGCCGGTGGGCACCGACGACTACGCGCAGAACCCGCTCCTGCACGAGACCGACGCGGACCGGCACATGAGCGAGGAGCAGCTCCGCCTGGCCGCGCGCCCCGAGGCGAACGCGGCCTCGGCGAGACAGAGCTACTGAAGTGCGGAAGTGCGGAAGTGCGGAAGTGCGCGACGAACCAGCGCACTCCCGCACTCCCGCACTCCCGCACTCCGTGACGGGACAGCGTCCCGCTGAATAGACGGAGACATGGCCAAAGCCAGAGAACTGAAGGGCCGCATCCGCTCGGTCCAGAACACGCGCAAGATCACGCGGACGATGGAGATGGTCGCCACGTCCAAGCTGAAGCGCGCGCAGGACCGGGTGGCCGCCGCCCGCCCCTACGCCGAGCGGCTGGGCGACGTGGTGCGGCGCCTGATCAACCCCGAGCTGGCACAGCGCTACCCGCTGCTGCGCCAGCCGGATGAGCCCCGCCGCACGGCGGTGCTCCTCCTCACCGCCAACCGCGGGCTGGCCGGCGCCTTCAACGCCAACCTGATCCGCGAGGCCCGCACCCTGCTGCGCGACCTGCGCGGCCGCGGCCTGGAGGCCGAGCTGCACGTGGCGGGGAAGAAGGGGATCTCGTTCTTCCGCTTCCTGGGCGAGAAGCTGGGCGCGGCGGTGAACGACATCACCGACCGCCCGGGCGCGTCAGACGCGGAGCGGCTGGTGAACGGGCTGATGGAGCGCTTCACCGCCGGCGAGCTCGACGCCGTGTACGTGGTGTACGCGCAGTTCAAGTCCGCCCTCTCCACGCCGCCGGCCACGCTGCAGGTGCTCCCGGTGGCGACGCCCGAGGCCGAGGAGGGCGGCGGGCGCGAGGTGGACTACATCCTGGAGCCCGGGGCCGACGAGATCCTGGGGCAGGTGCTCCCGCTCTACGTCCGCAACAGCGTCTACCGGGCGCTGGTGGAGACCGCGGCCGCCGAGCAGGGCGCGCGCCGCACGGCGATGAAGAACGCCACCGACAACGCCGGCGACATGCTGGAGAGCCTCACGCGCACCTACAACCGGGTGCGGCAGGCCGCGATCACGCAGGAGATCGCCGAGATCGTCGGCGGCGCCGCGGCGCTCGAATAACTTCGACGGAACACGCAAAGGAGACCGATATGGCAGCCACCGCCCCCGAGACCGCGACCGTCGCCCCGCGCGCCGCCGCCACCGCCCGGAACGTCGGCCGCGTGGTGCAGGTGATCGGACCGGTGATCGACGCCGAGTTCGAACGCCTCCCCGACATCTACAACGCGATCGTCATCCGCCAGCCGGCCGCCGAGGGCCGCGAGGCCATCGACGTGACGCTCGAGGTGCAGCAGCACGTGGGCCGCAACCAGGTGCGCGCGGTGGCCATGTCGCCCACCGACGGCGTGGTGCGCGACATGGAGGTGATCGACACCGGCTCCTCCATCACCGTGCCCGTGGGCGCCAACGCGCTCGGCCGCATCATCGACGTGCTCGGCAACCCGGTCGACGAGCGCGGCGAGATCCCCGCCGACGCGCTGCGCTGGGAGATCCACCGCCCGTCGCCGAAGTTCGTGGACCTCGAGGCCAAGGCCGAGATCCTGGAGACCGGGATCAAGGTGGTGGACCTGCTCACCCCGTACGTGAAGGGCGGCAAGATCGGCCTCTTCGGCGGCGCGGGCGTGGGCAAGACCGTGGTCATCCAGGAGCTCATCCACAACATCGCCATGGGGCACGGCGGGCGCTCGGTGTTCGCCGGCGTGGGCGAGCGCACCCGCGAGGGCACCGACCTCTGGCTGGAGTTCCGCGAGGCCGAGCTGATCAAGGACGACAACCTGGCCGAGAGCTCGGTGGCGCTGGTGTACGGGCAGATGAACGAGCCGCCCGGCGCCCGCCTCCGCGTGGCGCTGAGCGGGCTCACCGTGGCCGAGTACTTCCGCGACGTGGAGAAGCAGGACGTGCTTTTCTTCGTGGACAACATCTTCCGCTTCACCCAGGCGGGCTCCGAGGTGTCGGCGCTGCTCGGCCGCATGCCGAGCGCCGTGGGGTACCAGCCGACGCTCGCGACGGAGATGGGGCAGCTGCAGGAGCGCATCACCTCCACCCGCGACGGGTCGATCACCTCGGTGCAGGCCATCTACGTGCCGGCCGACGACCTGACGGACCCGGCGCCCGCGACGGCGTTCGCGCACCTCGACGCCACCACGGTGCTCTCGCGCGCGATCTCGGAGCTCGGCATCTACCCCGCGGTGGACCCGCTCGACTCCACCAGCCGCATCATGGACCCGCAGTTCGTGGGCGACCGGCACTACACGGTGGCCACGGCGGTGCAGCGCATCCTGCAGCGCTACAAGGAGCTGCAGGACATCATCGCGATCCTCGGGATGGACGAGCTGACCGAAGAGGACAAGGTGATCGTGGGCCGGGCACGCCGCATCCAGCGCTTCCTCTCGCAGCCCTTCTTCGTGGCCGAGCAGTTCACCGGCACGCCGGGCGAGTACGTGAAGCTGGACGACACCATCGCCTCGTTCGAGCGGGTGGTGGCGGGCGAGTTCGACCACCTGCCGGAGCAGGCCTTCTACATGGTGGGGAGCATCGAGGGCGCGATCGAGAAGGCCCGCAAGCTGGAGGCGGGCGGCTGATGGCGACTCCCGCTTCCACCGCGGAAGGCGCCGCCGCGGCCCTGCGCGTGTCGGTCATCACCCCCGAGGCCACCATCTACGAGGGCGAGGCGGACCAGGTGATCGCGCCTGCGGTGACCGGCTCGCTCGGCATCTTGCGCGGCCACGCGCCGCTGATGGCGCTGCTCGGCACGGGCACGCTGCGCATCGACCACGGCCGCGAGCAGAAGAGCTTTGCCGTCTCCGGCGGGTTCCTGCAGGTGGTCGACGACACTGTGACCGTCCTCAGCGAGAGCGCCACGGCGGCGTAAACTGGCTGACGTACGGCGATACGAAATCGGCCCCGCACCTCGATATGAGGTGCGGGGCCGGTTTGATGCGCTGCTTGGCAGTCGAAGCTCCCTCATCGCTTTGGAAATCGTCTAAGCACCTTGATGTCTTGCAATTGGCCGGGATCACAGGTGTATTCGAACTCCTCCATTTGTTGAGCGCTGTGGTTGTTTGGACCGACAAGAATGGCTTCAGTAGGCGCAAACGCAGTGAGTAGAACCCCACCAGATTCAATCGCGTTCAATCCGCTGGCAAAGCGTGTCGCAACTTCAATCTGGGCGCTCCAGCAAAAGCCAATCTTGTGTTGCGCGTACAGAAACTGACACTCTCCTCGATAAAGGGTCAAGCCAATGCCTTGATAGCCAGGCATGGACTTCTTGAGGATTCGCAGTATCAAGGCGTCATCCTGAATCTTTCGTCTCAGGTGGCCGCCGTTCGTCGTCCAAAGAGTATGAACTGCCGCCTTGTGGAACGCCTTAGACTCAATGTGCTGGTCAAGATGCTGAAACGCGGCTCGCCAAGTTGAGCCGTCGATGTCGCATCTGTACTCTCCTCGACAGAACAACTCGGCTAGTCCTTGCGGGGTGGGCATGTTGCCTCAGGGCTTAACGGACACAAGGGTCAGGGGTGCGGGCGACGCGCAAGCCTGTCGTCGGCGAAATCATGGACGGTCCGCATCCCCTGCAGCCGATTGCTGCAACTGCGCTGGAGTCAAGCGGCTCGAGCAGCAAAGTCGTTTATTGCTCAGCGCTATCGGCTTTCGCTGCAGGGGCGCGGCCTTCGAGCTCCGCTCGTAGTTCAGCGCGCGATGTGCGAATCACTTCGTCCTCATCAATAATGAAATTCATGGCCCCGGAGATTATACCAACGTGCCAGCGCCAAGGTGCTTCAAAGGCCTCTGGATCTTCGGGACGATGAAAACGAATACTTCCGGCGGGTGCACCGTTGAGTACGCGCAGGAAGCCCGCAACGTTGTTTACCGAGTACGCGATCAGTTGTAACGCTTGAACCATTGACTCCGCCCGCCAGTTCAGACGTTGGTGCATCAGACGAACGTGTGGGCTCCTCGACTCGGTTGCTGGGATCGATTCTACAGTCGAGAAGTTCACTCCATGAGGGCTCGCTCCAATGGTTTGCATCTCTGATTCTGGCGCCGGAACGCCATAAGCAGGCTCCACTCCCATACGAAGGACTGACCCTCCAGACAACACCCGAAATCCGTGCTTGATACTGTTGTACTCCGCGATGTGGAGATCGTCGAGAAACTCATCGGCGAAGCGGGACCACAGCCGAGCATACCTTGTTGCGGTAGCCCATTTAGGTTCCTCATTAACCCACACATACGAATGAACAATTTCAGCCAGCAGCTGCCAAGACAGAGGCTGTGGGCCTCGTTGGGTGAGAATCGGCTGGGTTGCTGAAATATCGCGGACAATGTGTCGGAGGCGCGAATTTGAGCAGCGCGGAATCCATGCGGTCACAGCTGCGGGCGCCTGTGAAAGTGCACCCAGTAATGAAAAGAGTGCTTCTAGTCCATGATGGTAGGCGGCGCGGAGAGCGACGGCGGCCCGTGGGGCATCTTCACCCTCAAGCTGATTGAGATGAATGCGCGCTATGTACTCGAAGTAGGAGGCATCGAATGAGCGCAAGAAAATCTCATTTTCACGAGCCAGGTCATAGCCCCAGAGGCAGAATGGCTCATCTCCGACCGCAAACACGTAGCGCTCCATGAGCCGCCTTCCGTCCGCAGAGTAATTTGATATGTCTGGCCGGGTTTATACCAGATCCGCCTGAACACGTGGTGTTGACGCAACCCAACCTGACGACGTCATCCTGAGGCCGACCAATCTGCAATCAGCGTCCGCAGAATAACTTGCAGGCCGAAGGATCTATAACCGCGTCAACACGTGAGTCGGTGTAATGCACCAACTCTATCCCCGGATTTGGTATTACTCCCGTTCCAGTTCCTCAAAAAACGCGTTCAACTCGCGACACCTATCTCTCGCAAGCCTTGCGAATACCTCGTCCGGCCCTCGGGAGGCCGCGCGTGGCTACGCGGTCGCCGCCGGCTCGACTCGGTGATGCACCGCGATGCTTCCGCTGGCCACCGCGAGCGAGCCGTAGACGGGGCAGCGCCGCTGGAAGCCCGCCACCAGCTCGGCGGCTTCGTGCTCCGTGGGCCCATGGAGCACGATGTCCAGCGTCACCTCGCTGAACACCGTGACACCGGCGTGCGGCTGGCGCTCCAGGTCGATGGTTCCCCGCGCGGTGACCGCCGCGACCTCGAAGGGAAGGTCCGCGTCGCGGGCCAGCACCTGGAGCACCTCGGCCGCGCAGCTCGCAACGGCCGCCAGTACCAGCTCGCCCGGGGTCGGCGCCTCACCCGGGGCGCCGTTGCGCACGGGGCCGTCCACGACCAGGGCGTGGCCGCGGACGGTGGCCGCGACCCTGCCGAACGTGTCGGTCGTGGTGGCGCGCGCCTCGTAGCGGCGGGGCGGGGCGGAAGGCGTGGCCATCGGCGAGGCGCGGAGGGGAGGCTACAGGAGGCCGGGGTCGTTCCGCCACGGCGCGCAGGTGAGCACCGAGGCGAAGCCCCCATCCAAGGTACGGCGGGAGCGGCACCCCGGCCACTCGGCGGATGGCCGCTTGCCGTTGCTGGCGGGGTTCCTGTACGATACGCCCTGGCCCTCCAGCTGCCTTTCCCTCGACCCCCTGGACGAAGGACGCATGAGACGAGCACTGCTCGTGGCCGGCTTGGCCGCGTTTCTCCCACCCGCCCTGCACGCGCAGCGGCCCGCGACCGCTGCCAGGTGTGAGCGGCCCGACACCCAGGCCGAGATGAACGCGTGCGCAGTGCGGGATTTCAACGCCGCCGACCGGGCGCTGAACCAGGAGTACGCACGCCTGGTGGCCTCCATCCACGACACCGGCCGGCGCGACCGCCTGCGCGCCGCGGAGCGCGCCTGGATCGCCTACCGCGACGCGCAGTGCGCCTTCGAGGCCTCGGCCATGGAAGGCGGCACCGCGGCGCCGCTGCTCTTTTCCGGCTGCGCCGCGCAGCTCACGCGCGAGCGCACGAAAGAGCTGCGCGATGCCCGCGAGGCCAACGTCTATGAGTAGGCGCACGGCGACCGTCCTGCTTCTCCTGCTCGGGGCCGCCGCGCCGCTCTCCGCCCAGGCGGGCGACCCCGCCGCGTCCGGCTGCGTCCGCGGCGAGGCGGCGCCCCTGCTGCGGGCCGACGCGCATGGCCGTTTCCGCCGTCTCCCCGCCGGCGCCGGGTGGCTGAGCGAGGAGACGGCGCCGCTCGCCGAGGGCGACACCGTGCGCATCTTCCAGGGCGGGTGCGAGTCGTACGTGCTGGGCGTGGAGCTCGACCTGCGCGCGCCGCGCGGCGACCCACGGCGTCCCCGGGGCTGGCTGCGCCGCGCCGCGGCCTACCTGCGGGCGCTGGACGCGCGCCTGGCCGAACCCGGTCCGCTGCGCGAGGCGGCGGCGGCACTGGATGCACGCGCCGCCGCCGCGCCACCCCCCACCTACGGCGACGAGATCGTCGTGGGCGACTCGAACCTGATCGCCACCACCGTGCGGGTGGAGCGGCCGCGCGCCCGCGGCGGGCGCATCCGCCTGCTCGTCACCCGCGCGACGGGCCCGCTCTGACGGCCTCCGACCTTTCCACCCTCGTTCCCGGACCGGACGAATGGCACGTGTCAGCACGCCCACCCTGTTGAAGCAGCTCCGCGGCCGCAGCCCGGAGAGCCGTGAGCGCGCCGCCGTCGCCCTGGAGGAGCGGGCGAGGGAGAACCCGGAGTCGTTCCAGGACGGCCCCACCCTGTCGCTGCTGATGCGGCTGCTGGCGCACAGCGCCGACTGGAACGTGCGCATGTGCGCCCTCCAGGTGCTGGAGGCGGCGGCGCCCGAAGAGGCGGTGCGCCGCGTGGTGGGCGGGCTCACCCACCCGGATCGCCGCCGCCGCGCCGCCGCGGCGGGCCGGCTGCACCAGATCGTGACCTCCCTCCCTGAGCGGATGGAGGCGGCGCTGCGCGACGGGTCCCGCCCCGCGCTGCTGGAAGCCGCCCGCAGCGCCGACGGCCAGGTGCGAAACAACGCCGTGCAGGCGCTCGGGCTACTGCAGCTGGAGGAGGGGATCCCCCTGCTGGTGGACGCGCTCGTGGAGGGGGACGACCCCGATCTGCCCAGCACGGCGGCCATCGCGCTCGCGCATTTCGGCCGCAAGGCCGCGCCCGCGCTTCCAGCCTTGATCCGGCTGCTCGACACCGGCGACGCCGTCCATGCCGCCGGGGCGCTGGGCGGGCTGGGCGCGGCCGGCGCCGACGCCGTCCCCCACCTGGAGCGCGCGCAGGCCGCCGCCCGCGAGGCCGGCGACGACGAGCTCGAGGAGGAATGCGGAGAGGCACTCCGGAAGCTGCGCCGGGCCGCGAAGACGCGGCGGGCGCCGGGCGGATGACCGGGTGGGCTCAGAATGAAGGGCTGACGGACGAACGCGGAGCGACCGTCTCGCTCCGCGTCCTCGTTTCCGTAGTGCGCCCCGTGATGGCCGAACGGCGGAGGGCGGTGCAGGTCAGGCGCAGTACTCGGGGGCGGTGCAGGTCAAGCCCACGCTGCAGTACCAGTTCTCGGTGTACGGGCAGACCCGGGGTCCGTATCGGGCAAATGACCGATCACCGGCGCAGGGGCGGGGCGCGATCCATCCGTGGGCCGCTGGGCTCAGCATGTGTAGTCCCGGTGAAGCTACAGGAGGCCGGGGTTGCTCCGCCACAGCGTCCAGGTGAGCACCGAGGCGAAGCCCACCCACAGAAGGTACGGCAGGAGCAGCAGGCCGGCCACGCGGCGGATGCGCCAGAAGGCCACCCCCGTGGCCGCGATGAGCGCCAGCAGCACGAGGATCTCCCCCATGGCCAGCGCGCCGCGGTGCCAGGCGAAGAAGAGCCACGACCAGAGCGCGTTGGCCACGAGCTGCACGCCGAAGAGGCCGAGAGCCGTCCGCCTGGAGCCGGGCGAGCGCCAGACCAGCCATGCGGCCACCCCCATCAGCACGAACAGCGTGGACCACACGGGGCCGAACACCCAGGCGGGCGGCGCCCAGGGCGGCCGGCTCAAGCGCGCGTAGAACGCCGCCGCGTCGACCGTCGCCGCCGCGCCCACCGCGCCCGCGGCGAAGGTGGCCGCCAGCCACCCCAGCAGGCCCATCACCTGACTCGGAAGGGAACGCGCCGTCATCCTCGCAGTCGCTGGAGTGGGGGCCGCCGCCGCGCCCCCGCCGCGTATGGCGACTCACCCGGTTCGGTGGACACTCGCATGCAAACCGGCGGCCGTGCCCGGCGCGCGCCAGCGGGTCACCGGCTCGCTCGGCATCCTGCGCGGCCACGCGCCGCTGATGGCGCTGCTCGGCACGGGGACGCTGCGCATCGACCACGGCCGCGAGCAGAAGAGCTTCGCCGTCTCCGGCGGGTTCCTGCAGGTGGTCGACGACACTGTAACCGTCCTGAGCGAGAGCGCGCAGGCCGCCTGAGCCGGCGCTCGATCCACGCACGACGAAAACGGCTCCGCACCTCGACGTGAGGTGCGGGGCCGGTTTGCGTTTCGTGGTCGTAGTCAGACTACTACGGAGCTGCATCAATTGACTGTGCATTCAACGACGGTCTCACCCAGAGAACCAGACTCTGGTTCTCTGGGTGAGATCATCTGATTGACTGAATGCACAATCAATCAGTCGAAACGGTATTTAAAACGCCACCGCGCCTGCTACGGTGAACGATTCCGACGCTTTCCGCTCGCGCGGGATATCGCCGCCGCTGGTGCTGGTGGAGATGTGGGGGAAGACGACGCGGTAGGTACCCATCCCCGAGACCGACGGGAGCTCCACCTGCTCGCTGACCGACTCGCCGGGCTGGAGCTGGGAGAGCTCCGCGGTGCAGAGCTTGAGCGACTCGAAGCTGAGCTTCACCCATCCGAGCCCCTCGCGACGCTCGAATTCGGCGCGGCAGAGGTTGTAGAACAGCACCTCGTCGCCCAGGTTCTGCACCGTGAGGGTGGCGGTGCCGCTGGAGACGTAGGCGGTCTCGTTGGGGGTGATGCGCAGTTCCGGCGTGGGGGCGGTTGTGCTTTCGCACGCCGCGAGCGCCGCCAGCGCGGCCGCGGCGAGGGAGCGTCGGACGAAGCGAGCGTTCATCGGTCTTCCTGGTCGGGTGGCGGGTGCCCCGCGGCCCTTCCGCGGCGGCGTATCTGCGTATCACAACGTCTCGTCCGCGCGGACGTGACGCAGCGGACCCCTGGAGGGGCCGCTGATGGCGCTGCTCGGCAGGGACGCTGCGCATCGACCACGGCCGCGAGCAGAAGAGCTTCGCCGTCTCCGGCGGGTTCCTGCAGGTGGTCTACGACACCGTGACCGTCCTCAGCGAGAGCGCCACGGCGGCGTGATCCGCTGTAAACGGCAGTGAGATCGGCCCCGCACTTCGATATGAGGTGCGGGGCTGGTTTGTCGTAATGCTTGGCGATCGGGGATCGCTTCGCCGGCTGTTGGGATCAACCCAGTAGCTTGACGAACTCGTCGCGTGAGAGCTCGGTATCACGGAGGATCTTGCTCATGAGCCCAGGCCCGATGGATTCGCCCGTGTGCACGGGCACCACGGTGGCTCGCCCGTCCGGATGCTGGAGAAAGTGATGACTGCCTTTGATTCGGGCCACCTCGAACGCGATCTTTCCCAGGGCCCGCACGATCTCGGCACCCGTCAAGCGAGGAAGGCGGCTCACGCTGCCACGGAGATCCGCTGAACGCCAACGAACGTCATCGGCTCGATCTCTTCGCCTTCGACCTCCAGGCAGAGCTCGACCGCTTCGCCAATACGTTCCATGAGCTCGTCCAGCGAGCGGGCCTGCGTATGACAGCCACGAAGCGCCGGGACGGACGCTACGTAGTATCCTGCCGAGTCGCGCTCGATCACGACGTCGAACTCTCGTTGCATGCTGCCTCCGGGACGGATGCTCCTTGATGAACATCGTAGGATCGCGCAAATCACCCGCGCTGCGCAAGGTTCAACGGATGCAGCCTGGCGACACAAGAGTCAGGTGCGCGCCTGTCGTCTGATGAAACGTGGGCTGCGCGGCCACGCGCCGCTGATGGGCGCTCCTCGGCACGGGAACGCTGCGCATCGACCACGGCCGCGAGCAGAAGAGCTTCGCCGTCTCCGGCGGATTTCTGCAGGTGGTCGACAATCAGGTGACCATCCTCAGCGAGAGCGCGTCGGCGGCCTGAGCTGGCTGGTGTACGGCAGTAAGCATCGGCCCCGCACCTCGATGTGAGGTGCGGGGCCGGTTTGCCGTGATGTCTGCAACGTGGGCAGAGTCCGGAGATACGCTTTCCCCCTCACACCGCAGCGGCCAACGTCTTGATGGCCTCTGCGATCTCGCGCAAATCGTTGTTCAACTGATGATCGCGATCCGGCAAGCGATAGAGATTCGCCTGCGGAATCGCCCGCGCATAGAGTTCGATGTGCGACGGCGGTGCTGTGTCGTCCGCGAGACCATGTGCGTTCTCTAAACTCTGTCGCGGATCCTCTCTAAATTCTGTCGCGGTCCAGGATCACTGACCCCTGTAAGTTTCGCCGTCCAGCGCAGGGCAGATGCCCCATCGGCCGGAGGCGAGGGA